>Ga0222653_1000062_pt1 | contig 66978 bp, 49 predicted proteins | sample AntAcemetagen419_FD_179856 | JGI IMG/M metagenome (GOLD analysis project Ga0222653, IMG submission 179856) | Saline water microbial communities from Ace Lake, Antarctica - #419 | ecosystem: Environmental > Aquatic > Non-marine Saline and Alkaline > Saline | place: Antarctica: Ace Lake...
ATCGCAAGAGACTAGCAAACATCTAATCCGTGAACCCGGCTTGTGATGACGCGCCTCTATGCCCAAAATGCTTCGCCAAAAAATCGTCAAAAAATCCGCTTGAACAATCTGATACTACTGTCCCTGTATTTCTCGAACAGGACATTCCAATCGCGGAGTGATTTTGGAATTGAAGGAGCCTATATTTCAAGTGATCATTAACTCACTATGAAAACACTGTTATCTCTTCTTCTTGTCGCCGCCCTTGGAGGTCTTTACTGGGTGCATCAAAATGCAAAACAAAACACTTCCGCTGCACTGGTCGCCATCGAAGCCTCCGAAAAAAAGGCGGCGGAACATCAGAGGGCGGCGTCCGTCGCCGAGATGAATCTCGCGACGCTCCGAGACGAGTCAGAAGCCCGCATCGCGCGGCTGACTGAACAACTCGCGGTGGTCGGGCTCAACGCAAACGAAGCATTAAGCGATGCTGAGGCGAGCATCCTTGCCGCACAGCAGGAGGCGGCGCGGATTGCGAGTGAATCGAACGACGCTGCAGCGATCGCTGCTAGAACTGAGGATATAGATCGAATTTACCACGCAAAGAAAGCGGAGCTGGCGATCACTGAGTCTGAAGTCGTCGAGAAATTGGCGATCGCTCAGCGCCGTATCGACCAAATCAAAGATTCTCCGCCTGAATTTTCAGAGCAAAATATCAGAACGAACAGCAGCGGCATCACCGGCGTTGCCGGTATCCGGACAAGCGCCGCCGACCGAGCTGAGGCAATGGAAAAGTATCAAGATGAGCTTGACCTCGCCACCGCCGATTTAGCTAAAGGCGAGGGCGAGCTGGTGCTCATCCGAAGCACGGTGAAGAATTTGGAGGATCAATATCGGGCCGCCCTTGCTCGCGCCAAGCTCGCTCCGTAAAGACACATTGCACCCCCTCAATCAGCAGGACCGACGCGCCGATAAGCAACCCTTGAAAAAGCGAATTCCTTTCAGTAATTCCTTCAGTTCACAACGCACACAATAATTAACGTGTCCCTGTTTTAGGTTTTAGGGCAGTCAAAACGCCGGACCCGGATCTCAACGCGGAAGTTCCAGTGTCGTCGTGAGAATTCCTCCGTCGAGGGTGTGACGGAGGGTTCCGCCGATGACGCGGAGGTAGGCATCGACGAGGGCGAGGCCGAGACCAAAATGCTGCGCCTTCGTCCTCGATGAATCCTTTTGCCAAAGAGGTTCGCGGATCGAGGCGAGGTCTTCTTCGCAGAGAAGCGGGGCCTCATTCCGAATCGAAAGGGAGTTCGCGGTCGACTGGATCATGATCCCTGAGTCGGGCGGCGAGTGGGCAATCGCGTTTCCGATGAGATTGTCGAGGACGGTCCGGAGCAGGGCAGGCTCGCTTTGGATCCCAAAAGTCTCGTCACCGGCGGGCGGCGACTCGATGCGGTTTCGTGACGCCGCGGCGAGATTCCCGAGAGAATCGGCCAGCACTTCGGAAAGCACGACAGGGCCCCGTTTCATCGGAAGGGTTCGCGTTTCCCCCCAATGAATCGCGGTGAGCACTTCGATAATCGAGCTGAGGCGCTCCGCGACGCCGACTCCGGTGCGGAAAATTTCAGTGGGGTTCGAGTCAGGATCGCGCGGGGCGTCGCCGGCCACTTCGAGAAGGGTGCGAAGCTCCGCGACCGGTGTCCGCATCTCGTGCGCGATGTCGATAGAAAAGCGGCGCTCCCTTTTGATCGCTCCGTCGAGGCGTCCGATGAACTCGTTGAACTTCTCAATGAGGGGCAGCAGCTCCTCCGGGACATCGTCGCAGGGGAGCCGGGAATCGAGCTGATCAGGTCCCAGGCCGGCAGTGAGTTCCGCGATTTCAACGATGGGGCGGCACGCGCGTTTCACCATCCGTGAGACGAGAAAATAGATCGCGAGGCTGAGGAGGACGGCGGTGAACGCGAGGGTCAGCGCGAGGATGAGAAAAGTCCGGCTCAGATCGGAGGTGCTGTCGGCAATCGTGAGGTAGGCCCGGGTCCCGCCATCGGTTTCCTCTCCCTTTCTCGCGAGCGGGAAGGAGGTGAGAAGAGCGCGGACTTTGAGGCCGTCGGATAATTCGAATTTTTCAAATCCGCTCCGTTCCGCGCCTTCGCTGCCAAAAGGAAGCGAGTCATCAGGGCCGAGAGAGCGCGAGCGCAGAATGAGCGCACCGCTCCCGTCGCGAAGCTCGTAGAAGGACCCTTTCGCCCGGTCGCCTGGGCGAAAGTCGTCGAAGTTGAAATTGTGGAACTCAGATTCGATCCTCCCATCGGCGAGAACATGGGTTTCCGCGATAAAATCCTCCGCCGTGCGGGTGAGCTGGCGGTCCAGTTGGGTATGCAGGGAGTGCTGCATGAGGAGATAGATCCCCAGCGCACTGAGTCCGAAAAGGATCATCAATCCTGTCGTGAGCGCGGTGACGAGATTGCGCTGAATGCTCGGTCGTTGTTGCGGTTTCACCATGCGCTCAGCGGGGAGGATCGAGGACGTAGCCCCGTTTCGGAACCGTCGTGATCGTGACGTTGGCTCCCGCACCGGTGAGGTGCTTGCGGACGTTGCAGATCGCTGAGTCGATCGCATTGCTGCTGAGGCTTTTCGCATGATCGTAGACGTGCTCGATGAGCTGCGTCCTCGAAACGACCTTGCCGGAGCGCTGCGCGAGATATTCAAAAATATCGAATTCGCGGGGGCGGAGGGAGACCTCTTTTTCCACGACAAAAAGACGCCGCGCCGCGAAATCGATCCTGAGATTGCCGAGGTGGAGATCATCGACGGTGCGCCCGAAGCGACGTCGCATGAGGACGCGCAGGCGGGCGAGGAGTTCCTCAAAAGCAAAAGGCTTCACGAGATAATCGTCGGCCCCGAGATCGAGTCCCTCGACCCGATCCTCGATCCCGCTGCGGGCGGTGAGGAGGAGCACCTCGGTTTCATTACCCTCTTCCCGCAGACGACGGAGAATCTCAAAGCCGTTCATCCCCGGAAGCATGACGTCGAGAATAATCGCATCGAACTCATGCACCATCGCGAGATCGAGCCCGTCCGGCCCATTGTCAGCGCACTCGACCTTGTAACCCGCCCGCTTCAGTCCCGTGGAGACGCTTTGCCTCAGGATAGGGGAGTCTTCGACGTAGAGAATCTGCATGGGAAACGGTCGGAAACGCTACCACTTTCCGCAGGATCGGCCTCTCAGAATATCGCAAAGCATGGAACAGGGGTTGGGTCGGAGAGGTAACCCTGTTCCGTCCCCGGCGTCGTTTCGCGAAAAGACCTACCCGGCACGCGTGAGCCGATAGTGGCGGGGGACCGGCTGATTGACCCGATAGATCTCTTCCTCGATGGCTCTTGCCTCGGCGTTGAGCTCATCGATTTCTGCTTTGAGAATGGGGTAATTTTTCTCGAACCCTTCGGGGTCGTTCTTTCGACGAAGTCCTTTCACCTTTGACCAGGCATCCCGAAGCGGGCGAATAAACTCATCGTTCTTTTTCTGGTTAAGGAGGACCACTTTCAGAGCCTGTTGGCTTTGCGGCGTCTCCGGGTAATTCTGAAGCTCAACCTTCGCCCCGAGTTGGCGGTCGGTGAAAGTTCCGACAAGGACGTCATCGATCCTGAGTTCATAATTTCCGGTGGGAAGCCCGTCGATTCGGACCAGCTCGCGGCTCAGTTTGTGTCCTGCCTTGGTGAGTTCGTAGCCGAGGCCGGCAGGAGCCGAGGGGCCCCATTTCAGATCGTAACCGGCTGTGTTTTGCGGAACGACCCAGGGAAGCGCACTGGCGAGAAAGGTGAATGACATTTCGCTTCCATCCCCGGTGACTTTCAGCTCACTGACGCCCTGGTTTCGAGCGCTGATCCACTTTTCCCCGTCCGGCATGATCGTGATGCTGCTGACGCTGCGGCGCTCCGGGTTGGAGCTTTCAATGATCGAACTCGCCATGATAAAATGCCCGGCTGCCCCGGGGTGAATCGCATCCTCGACCACGGTGAAATCGGGCTGGCTGCTTCGCATCGCAAAGGTGATGTCATTGAGCGGACCCCAGAGATTGACGAAAGAAACGTCACGGGCGGAAGCGGTTTGCCGGAGCCAGCTCGCGTAGTAGGCAAGGAGGGAGTTGTAGCCGGGATCAAAAGGCCGATCCCGGAAACGAAAGGTCTCGTCATTTTTCCGAAGGGCGAACTGATGGTGATCGAACATCGTGGGCGAAAGGGCAATCGCCTCCGCTCCGATCGCCTCGAGTCGGGTGAGAATTTCCTCCATGCCGGTTTGATAGGTTTCGAGCGTCTCTTTTGAAAACGGCTCATACTGCCCGTCGTTCATTCCGAGGAGAATCGTGACGTGATCCGGAGTGAAAGCGGCGACGTCATCGTCGAATCGGGCGAGCGCGTCAGCGGCTTTGTCACCCCCGACCCCGGCATTGTGAAAGCGAATCCGGCGCTCTGGATAGCGGGTGTAGAAAAAGTCCTCAAGATACTGAGTGTAAAGCGCTTGATGAGTGATCGAGTCCCCGAAGAAGACGACGGTTTCACCATCCTGAACCTGGAGGAACGGTTTGGGGGAAACGAGGGTCTCTGCGTGGAGCGCGCTGGTCGCGAACAGGAGCGTGAGAAGAAGAAGACGGATCATGCCGGGTTCGCAAAAAATGCTGAAGCCTCTTTGTAGTCGAGAGGCAGGTCGATGGCACGTTTTTGTTGGGCCGACATCTGCGCGGCCCAGCCCACTTCGGCGACGGGGGCGGAGTTGAGAAAGCTGAGAAAAGATGGCTCGGCAGCGTGGATGGAGTCGAGGAAATGCGCAACGCACATGTGGGTCTGATGATTCATGACATCGCCGCTGTCCGGGGTCGTCGTGGTTTCGGGCCAGATATGCTCATCGAGGCCATCGGCGCGGCAGCGGTCGGGATCGAGGGGGTAGACCCACTTGCCGTCGGTCTTCGGGTTCGACCAGAAACGAATCTTTTGCGGTCGGTCGAGGTAGCTGTCAAAAATGAGGCCGCCCTCGGTGCCGTGGATGTTGTGGTAGGCGTCGTAGCCGTTCGCCTGATCGACATTGCCGAAACAGAGGCCGGTCGCGCCATTGTCGAATTCGATGTGGAGATTCCAGACCGCGGGGATTTCGAAGTCACGTTTGTGAAGCTTGGAGTTACTCGCGTAGACGCGGATCGGCTTGGCCCCCTGAGCGGCCATGATGTTCATCATTGCGGAGAGTGAGTGGATGATCCCCATCCCGATGGCGTCGCCCATGCGGTCAGCGGCGAGTTTCCAGACCTTGTCGCCGGCGATGTTGATGGGGTGGCGGTAATTGATCTGGATCTGGGTGATCGTTCCGAAATCGCCCCGTTTTGTCATCGCCCGGATCTCATCTTCGAGGGTGTCGAAGTTCATGAGGTAATCGACCATTGTGATCAGCTCGGGATTCGCTTTTTCCAACTCGATTTGCCGAACGAATTCGTCAAAGCTCGTCGCGCAGGGCTTCTCGCAGAAAACGTGCTTCCCGGCTTCCATCGCGGCGATGGATTGCGAGCCGTGGGCTTCATTGGTCGAGCAGACGAAGACGGCATCGAGACCGTCGGTTTCAAGAAAGTCGGCGAAGTCATCGGTGAAGAGTCCCGGATCGAGTCCCATCGAGGTCAGGACCTCTTCAGCCCGCTCCCGATTTCGTTGAAAGACGGCGACGACCTTCGTGTCATCGCGTTCCACGATTCGCTTCAGGAGCGTTGCTCCCATCCAACCGGCACCCACTAATCCAATTCCAATTTTCGACATGTGGGTATGTTGCGAAGAGTCCTCTTTCAGACAAGAACATTTCAGGCGCGAGTGCGTCTCCGTTTTTGTCATTACGGTAAAACTGACCGGATTGCTTCGCGTCTTCGCGGTCTTGTTGAGAGGGGAGAAAGCCTGACGGTATAAGATGCGATGGTCCGTCTTCCTTCCGGTTTCAGCTTGTTTTGTGATTTCCTCTACGCTTTCCGCCGGGGAAATCGATTTCGCCCGCGATGTGCAGCCGATTCTCTCGCAGAACTGCTATGCCTGTCACGGCCCCGACGAAGAGCAGCGTTCCGCTGATCTCCGCCTCGACACGGAGGAGGGTGCCCGCGCCGCTCTCACGGTCGGTGACCCCGCGAGCAGTGAAATGATTCACCGAATCATGAGTGATGATCCGGATGATCTCATGCCGCCGCCGGAGAAGAAGGATCGCCTTTCTCCCGCGCAGGTGGAAATTCTCACGACGTGGATCAAAGAGGGTGCCGCCTGGGGGAAGCACTGGTCGTTTGAGAAACCGGTGCGGCCTGAAGTGCCGGAGAACGGGAGTAATGCGGTAATCGATGCCTTTGTCAAAGCACGCCTTGAGGTGGAGGCCGTAGAATTTTCCCCGGTGGCGAATCGCGAGACCCTGCTTCGCCGCGCTTCGCTCGATCTGACCGGACTGCCGCCGACGATCGCGCAGCTCGACGCTATTCTTGCCGATCAGTCTCCCGACGCGTTTGCGACGGCGGTTGATGCGCTCTTGAAATCGAAGCACTACGGCGAGCGATGGGCGCGGTGGTGGATGGACGCGGCGCGCTACGCGGACTCGAACGGTTATGAGAAGGATTCCGTCCGCTTCGTCTGGCCCTACCGCGACTGGCTCATCGATGCCTTCAATGAAAACCTGAGTTACGACGAATTTATCATCAAACAGGTCGGCGGAGACATGCTGGAAAATGCCACCCTCGACGACCGGGTCGCGACGGGATTTTTGCGGAACGCGATGGTCAATGAAGAGGGCGCGATCGATGCCGAGCAGTTCCGGGTCGAGGGCATTTTCGACCGCATGGATGCGATCGGTAAGTCGGTCCTCGGGCTCACGACGCAGTGCGCGCAGTGTCATACTCACAAATACGACCCGATCACGCACGATGAGTATTTTGGAATGTTCGCCTACTTGAACCGTTCTCATGAAGCGACGGTGCCTTATCACACGCCGGCGGTGCGGGGGCAGATTAAGACGCTCTTCTCCAAAATCGAGCAAGAGCGGGAGCTGGCGTTGGAGGGCATCCCGAACTGGGAAAGTGGCTTTGCGCAATGGATCGCGGCTGAAAAAGCAAAGCTCGCGGCGGCTCCGGACTGGGTCACGGTGACTCCGCGACACCTCGGTGATGGAGGCCAGAAATTCTACGCGCAAGCCGACGGGTCAATTATCACGCAGGGCTATTCGCCGGCCCGCAGCACGGAGCGTTTCGCGGGGGAGACGAAGCTGACCCGGATCTCAAGCCTTCGCCTTGAACTCCTCACGGATCCTTACCTGACTTACGGCGGACCGGGCCGTTCCATCGAAGGGACGGTCGCGATCAGTGAACTGAAGCTCTCGGCAGGCGTCTCGGCTGATGCCTTGAAGCCTGTGGCCTTTAAGCCTGCGGTTTCCGATCTCGACCTTCCAGCGAGAGCGATCGACGGGGAAAAATACCCTCAGAAGAACGGGGGGAAAGAAGACCGGACGGAGGGCCCTGCGGCCTTTATTAACGATGGAAACGTAAAAACAGCCTGGGCCACCGAAGCGGGCTGGGCACGTTCAAATCAGCCTCGCGTCGTCGTCATGGACCTGAAGGAGCCGATCACGCTGGCGGAAGGAGAGACGCTGCATCTGCAATTCGAAGTCGCCTGTCAGCACGGGGGCTGGAACAGCAATGACAACCAGCATCGCAACATGGGGCGCTTTCGTTTTTCCTTCGCGGCGGCGAGCGCAGGCGACAGTGCACCGTTGAGCCCGGGCCTGCAGCAGGCAATCACGAGACCTGAAGAAAGTTGGTCAGCGGGGGAAAAGGATTCGCTTGTCGATGCCTGGCTGAAGACGCAGGAGACGGCAATGCCTCAGTTGGCCGAAATTGAAAAATTGCACGCCGCGCACCCGGCCCCGATTCCCCAGCTCGTGTTGCAGGAGCAGAAAGATCCCCGTGAAACGCGGCTTTATCATCGCGGGGAACAGCACCAGCCGAAACATGTCGTGACTCCGCATGTCCCGGCCTTCATCCACGATCTCCCCGAAGGACGTGACCCCGAGTCCCGCCTCACCTTTGCCCAATGGCTCGTTGATCCGGATTCACCGACGACGGCGCGGACCTTTGTGAACCGGACCTGGTCCGCTTTTTTCGGAAATGGAATTGTCGAGTCGGTCGAGGACCTCGGGCATCAGTCACCGCGGCCGTCGCATCCGGAGTTGCTTGATTGGCTCGCCGTGGAGTTCATGGAATCCGGTTGGGACATCAAGCACCTCCACCGTCTCATTGTCCTGAGTGATACCTACCAGCAATCATCGACGATGGGTCGCTCTCTCGACGAGATGGATCCTCAAAACCGGCTTCTCGCGCGGGGGGCGAGGTTCCGCCCTGACGCCGAAGTGGTCCGCGACATTCAACTTGCTGCGAGTGGTCTCCTCGACCGCACCGTGGGCGGGGACAGTGTCAGGCCGCCGATTCCGAGGTTCCTCTTTGATCCTCCGGCGAGCTATGGCTATAAGGAGTGGGATGAAGATTCCGCTCCGGAGCGTCGCTATCGCCGCGCGCTCTACACCTTCCGGTTCCGCACCGTTGTGCCGCCTTTCCTGTCGGCGTTTGATGCGCCCTCCGGCGAGGTTTCCTGCGTGCGGCGGCCCCGCTCAACGACGCCATTGCAAGCGCTCGCGCTCCTGAACGAGCCGATGTCGGTCGAAGCGGCGGAGGCGCTTGCGGTTCAGCTGAAAACCGGAGAAGCCGACCTCAGCGGAGCGATTCACCGCGCTTTTCGTCAGTGCACGAGCCGCGCCCCGGAGTCCGACGAGCTTGCCGTGCTCCTTGACCTCTTTAAAAACGAGAAAGATGCGGGGGCGGATCCCTTCCTCGCGGTGGCGCGAGTCCTCCTTAATCTCGACGAAACGATCACCAAATCCTAGCCTGACTCTAAAATGACGCTTCCCCCACATGACGCTTCCCCCACGCATTCCGATTGATGGAAAGACGCTCTCTGATTTCCGGCTCTCGCAGAGTCGGCGTTGGTTTCTCGATAAGTGCGGCGTCGGCCTCGGCGGGATCGCACTGAATCACCTCCTCATGAACGGGGCGGGGGCCGCGACACCCAATTTGCTTGCGGCGAAGCCTCCGACTCAGCGGGCGACCGCGAAACGGGTCATCTTTCTCTTCATGGGCGGTGCCCCGAGCCATGTTGATCTCTTCGAAAACAAGCCAACCCTCGCGCGGCTCGATGGCACGAACCCGCCGCCGGAGCTGCTCGAAGGCTATCGCTCTGCTTTCATCCAGCCGGACAACAAACTTCTCGGTCCCAAGTTTCCCTTCCAGCGTTACGGGCAGAGCGGGGTCGAAATTGCTGACCTGCTCCCGCATACGGCGAGCATCGCTGACGATCTCACCTTCGTCCGCTCGATGCACACGGATGCCTTTAACCACGCGCCGGCGCAGGTTCTTCTGAGCACGGGCGCGCAGCAGTTCGGGCGTCCGTCTCTGGGGTCGTGGGTGACTTATGCACTCGGGAGTGAAACAGAGGATCTGCCTGCGTTTGTCGTGCTTTCCTCGGGTCAAAAAGGCCCCAGCGGCGGCTCGGCAAATTTTGGTTCCGGCTTTTTACCCTCGGTCTATCAAGGGGTGCCTTTCAATTCGGTCGGTGATCCGGTGCTGTTTCTTTCGACGCCGAAAGGGATCAAACGGGATTCCCAAAAGGCGGCGATTGACGCGATCAACGCGCTGAACCAGAAACGCTTCGATGCTGTCGCTGACCCGGAGATCCAGACGCGGATGAGTTCCTTTGAAATGGCTTACCGGATGCAGGATGTCGCTCCGGAAGTGACCGACATCAGTTTGGAGTCGAAGGCGACGCTCGATCTCTACGGGGCGAAACCGGGGGAGATGTCGTTTGCGAATAACTGCCTTCTTGCGAGACGTCTCGTGGAGCGTGGGGTGCGCTTTGTCGAACTCTTCCACGAATCCTGGGACCAGCATGGAAACTTGAAGAAAGATCTCACGAAGAACTGCCTCGACACCGATCAGGCCTGCGCAGCTTTGATTCAGGATCTCAAGCAGCGGGGATTGCTCGAAGACACCCTCGTCGTCTGGGGCGGGGAATTCGGTCGCACTCCGATGATGCAGGGCACGGGCAGCGACGGACGTGACCATCACACAAATGCCTTCACGATGTGGATGGCCGGAGGTGGCGTCAAAGCAGGCTACTCACATGGCGAGACCTGCGATCTGGGATTCAATGCCGTCGAGAAGCCGGTTCACATTCATGACCTGAATGCGACGATTCTCCATCTGCTCGGCTTCGATCACGAGAAGCTGACTTTCCGCAGTCAGGGACGTGATTTTCGACTGACCGATGTGCACGGGCACGTCGTCCGTGACATTCTCGCCTGATCAATCCGGAACCCGCTCGATTTGAGCGCCGAGGTCGATGAGCTTGTCATCGATGTGCTCGTAGCCGCGGTCGATGTGGTAGACACGGGAAATATTGGTGTTTCCCTTTGCGGTGAGTGCCGAGAGAACAAGCGCGGCGGAGGCGCGAAGGTCACTGGCCATAACCGGGGCGGCACTGAGCTGCGCGACGCCTTTGATCACGGCGGTGCCGTCATCGACTTCGATGTCGGCGCCCATGCGCTTCATCTCGGAAGCATGCATGAAACGCTGCGGAAAGATGGTGTCTTTGACGACACTGAGTCCCGGTGTGACCGCAAAGAGCGAACACATCTGGGCCTGCATGTCGGTGGGAAATCCGGGATAGGGCTCCGTCGTGATGTTGGCTCCGACGGGGTTCTTCGCTTTCGAAATCGTGATTGTTGTCTCGGTCGTGGTTATTTCGCAACCGCACTGAGCGAGTACGTCGAGAACGGCGGTGAGGTGCGCGTGTTTGACACGGCGGAGGGTGATGGTGTCTTTCGCCGCCATTGCCCCGGCAACGAGGAAGGTCCCGGCTTCGATGCGGTCAGGGATCACGGTGTGCTCAACGCCGCCAAGTTCGGTGACGCCGTCGATTTCGATCACCGGCGTTCCCGCTCCCTGAATCTTCGCACCCATGGCGATTAGGAAGTCAGCAAGATCAACGACCTCAGGCTCGCAGGCAGCCCCGTTAATGATCGTTTTTCCCTTCGCGAGAACGGCGGCCATCATGACATTGTCAGTTCCGAGGACGGTCGCCCCGTGTTTACCCGCCATGTCGAGCGTGTTCCCTTTGAGACCAAAACGGGCTTCAAGATTGACGTTGCCGCCTTCGACGGTGACTTCGGCTCCGAGTCCTTCAAGACCTTTGAGGTGAAGATCGATGGGCCGGTCGCCAATGACACATCCACCCGGAAGGGAAACATTAGCGCGGTTGTGCCGGGCGAGGAGAGGACCCATGACACAGACTGAGGCCCGCATTTTCCGGACGAGTTCGTAAGGTGCTTCGTGACTGCGGAGTTTTTCGCATTTGATGACGACGTTTCCACTCGCCCGCTCCACTTCAGCCCCCAGGTTCTGCAAAATCTGCAGCATGTAATTGGTATCGGCGACATCAGGGACCCGACGGATCGTGCACTGTTCCCGGGTCAGCAGGGTCGCGGCGAGGATCGGAAGCGAGGCATTTTTAGACCCGCTGATATTGACATTACCTGAGAGTGAACTGCCGCCGTGAACGATGAATTTTTCCATGCTGTAACTGTGAAAGGCCTCCCCCCGTAATCGGCCGGGAGAAAGCGGGGAGCCTAGCAGATTCAGGCCGGTTTGGTAGCAAAAATAAAACGATCCACTCCGCTCAGGTCTTTCACCTCTTCGACGGGAAAGTAGCCGAGATCTTCAGCATAGACTTTGAGTGCTTCCGATTGCCCAATCCCGATCTCGAGGGCGATGAGACCTCCGGGATGCAGGTGTTCGAAGGCCGCCTCGAGAGCCTTTTCGACGATTTCCATTCCTGTTTCGCCACCGTAGAGCGCCAAAGGCGGGTCTCTCTGCACTTCCCGGCTTAAGTCGGTCGCGTCCTCGTGAGGGATGTAGGGAAGGTTCGCGGCGATGAGATCAAAGGAGGGGTGAATCCCGCTGAAAAGGTCGCTTTCGACAAAGGTGACTGAATCTCCGACAGCCAGAAGGGCACCATTTTCCCGGGCGAGTGAGAGGGCCGCGGAAGAAATATCGGAGAGAATAACGAGGTCAGGCTTCGGCTTAAGTTTTGCCGCAAGAGTCAGTCCAATCACTCCGGAACCACAACCGAGATCAAGAACCCTCTCCGGGCTGAAGCCCTTGCGGGTGAGAAGTAAATCGGCCAACTCCTCGGTCTCGGGACGGGGGATGAGGGCGCGGGAATCGCTCTTAAATTCAAGCCCGTGAAACTCGACGGTGCCGAGTAGATGCTGGAGCGGCTCACCCCGACTGCGACGCTTTGTCAGTTCGCGGAGGCTTTCGAGTGATTCCTCGGTAAGGGGGCGATCAAAATCGAGATAGAGCTGCATGCGATCCATCTTGAGGACATGCGCAATGAGATGCTCCATATTGAGCCGTGCTTCCTCGACCTGATACTTTTGCAGATATTCGGTTCCCTTTTTCAGGGTATCCAGAATGGTGGCCATGTGAGGGAAGGAACGCGATCAGAAGCGAGGAAAGCGATTCCCCGGAAGCGGGCGGGTCTTGAAGATGGAGAAGGGCGGGGCCGTGACATCTTTTCCGCCGTTGAAGAAGGGGGTGCGATGGAGCTGGCTGCTGAAAAAATGGAGATTGCCATCCGGTCCGACGAGAAGACCGCCCGGCCAGATAAGGCGTGGATCTTGAATCAAAAGCCTCAACTCGAGATAATCGTCATCAGGGAAGACGTAGTCGATCGAACCTCGCGAAATATCGCCAAAATAGATGTTCTCCCGCGAGTCAATCACCATGCTGTCGGCGATCGGTTTCGGAGAAACTCCATCGACCTGGCTTTCGAGGGCCTGCTTTGATACGTCCGGACGCTGGAGTAGTTCCGTCTTGATCCTGAAAAGCGAAGCGCCGTTCCGTGGCCCGTAGTAGAGGTATTCACCTTTTCGGTCCACCGCGATGGGACTGACCCCGGTAAGCGGAGTGGCGACCTCTCCGTCGGGGCGGCGGACGGTGATAGAGCGACCGTCGAGTTGAAGCACAATGTTGGGTTCCATCTGCGTCGAGCGATGCCCCTGGAGAACCCGCCTCGTGAGACCGGTCTCAATATTCACGACGATGATTGCTGAGCTGATCCCGTCGGCCGGGTCGGAGATGTAAAGATAGGGAGCGACGGGGTCGAGGACGATATTCCTCAGGAAAGATTTCGAGGACAGCGCCTGATTGTTGATCGGGAGAACCTTGTGAAACTCATCGCGCTTCGAGTCCCAGGCAACAAGTTTGGGAGGCGTGTCAGAGCGGCGCCCGTTGTCGAGCATCCAGACAATACCGCGTGAGTCGCTCGCCACCCCGAGGACGGAATCGAGAATCACGGCGGCGCCGGATCCCGGCGTGTTCATCGCTTCGTTCGGAAATGGGACCCATCCATTTTTCCGGTCGAGTCGCATCACCCGAAAGGTGGGGTGAAAAAATTGATGGCAGGAAATGACATAGTCCCCTGATGGCAGGACGCACATCCCGCCCGGCCCGGTCGGGGCCTGCACCGTCTCCTGAAGGTCGTTGCCGGCCTTCTTGAAAAAACCGGGCATCGGCGGGAGCTTCAGGTCCGGAGCTGGAGAGGAAACCTGACTGCCGAAAAGAAGAGTGGCGACAATGATCCAGCAGCCGGGATGCTGCTTTTTCCAATCGGTAGCCTGTCGAAGGGGAAATGACATGGATAATTGAATGCCGGAAACGCGATATAGTGGTCGAAAAATGGACGAGGTCAACGAGGATCGAAGCCTGAGAATTCAGAGGAGCAAGTCCGGATAGTGTGCCTCTGCCATCTCGCGGCACTTTTCCTGAATTTCTCCCGCGGTGCCGACACCGGTGATTGTCTTGACCCATTCGCCACAGGTCGTGGAATCCAGCGTCGAAATCGCACGACGCGTCCTCAGTAATTGCGCGGAACCGACCGAGAGTTCGTCAACACCGAGGCCCACCCAGATTGGGGTCATTTCGAGATCGCTCGCCGCCTCGCCGCAGATTCCACACCAGATTCCGTTTCGGTGTGCGGCTTCGACGGTTTGTTGAATCATCGAAACGACGGCCGGATGGGTCGGCTGGTAAAGTGACGCGACGCGATCATTCACGCGATCGACGGCGGTGGTGTATTGGACGAGGTCGTTCGTGCCGATGCTGAAAAAATCCACTTCCCTCGCAAGATGATCAGCAATGAGGACCGCGCTGGGAATTTCGATCATGGCACCGACTTCGATCGCCTCATCGAAAGCAACGCCATCCTCGCGCAGCTCAGTCTTCGCCAGTTCGAGTTGAACCTTAGCCTCTTGAAGCTCCTCAAGGGTGGAGATGAAAGGGAACATGACGCGGACTTTTCCGAAGGCACTTGCCCTCAGGATCGCGCGTAGCTGAATCCGGAATTCACCGGGCCGGTCAAGACTGAGGCGAATCCCTCTCCAGCCAAGGAATGGGTTGGGCTCGGGGTTTTCGATCAGCTCAGGGTAGAGCTTGTCGCCTCCGATATCGAGGGTGCGGATGATGACGCCACTTTCTCCCGTCTCCGCCGCCGCCTTCTTGTAGTTGCTGAATTGATACTCCTCGCTTCGCTGCTCCCGGTTCTGGAGGTAGAAAAACTCAGTGCGGTAGAGGCCAATGCCTTCCGCGTCCTGATTCTTCACTCCCTCGATTTCCTCGATGAATTCAATGTTCGCGGAAAGAGTGACGCGTTTCCCGTCGGCGGTAGTCGTGGCCCGGCCCTTGAACTGGCTCAGGCTGTCGGAGAGCTCCTCATCCCGCAGGGCTAACTCTCCATATTCGAGAAGGGTAGACTCAGCCGGATTTAAGATGACACGACCATGGTAGCCATCGACGAGGACGATGTCTCCGGCATTATAGACATCGGGAATCTGATGCAGGGCGACGACGGCGGGAATATTGAGGGACCGCGCCATGATCGCCGTGTGCGAAGTCGCACTTCCAACCTCGGTGGCGAATCCTTTCACCCGGCTGCGGTTAAGACCGACGGTATCCGAAGGCGTCAGGTTGTGGGCGAGAATGATCGATGTTTCTGACTGCAGGCGAAGGTTCCCGTCCTCGCCGTCGGACCAGCGAAGGTTTTTCAGGACCCGCTTGGCGACATCTTCAATGTCCACGGCCCGCTCCCGCAAATAGGGGTCTGAAATTTTCCGAAGGGAGTCGATGTAGCGTTTGACGACGGAATAGTAGGCCCACTCAATCGACTTCATCTGCGTCTCACAGACGCGAAGCACTTCGTTGAGAACGGTGGAGTCTTCGAGGAGGAGAAGGTGGGCGTCGAAGATACCGACGTGGCTTTCGTTGTCCTCTTCGTTGCTGATTTCGGACTGCAGTTCGATGATTTGATCACGGGTCGCGATGAGCGCGAGGGAGAGCCGCGCTTTCTCCGCGTCGACCCCGCTGCGCGGGATTTCGGTATTTTCCGGCTCTTCGAGAGTTTTCCCGAGAAATTCGACCGGGCCCCAGCAGACCCCCGGGGATACTCCGATCCCTTCGAGTCTTACTTCAGCTTTCTTAGCGGTCTGGTTCATCTACAACGATATCAATACGATCCGGCGACGGAATCCTTATGCCTAATGCACCCAAAAAGGGCAGGGGAGGGTTGAAGCGGCGGGATCGGGCTTAACAATCTGGCTCAAACCCGCTTTTGACGAGGGAGCTCAGGCGCTCGATCGCCGTCTCAGCGTCTTCTCCTTCCGCAGAAAGAGTGATAATTTCCCCCTGAGCTGCCGCCAGCATCATTAAGCCCATGATGCTCTTGCCGTTGATCTCTTCATCGTCCTTCTCCACCCAGATTTCGCACGAGAACTGATTCGCCAGCTTCACGAACTTCGCCGCAGGGCGGGCGTGGAGGCCCTCCTCGTTCGGGATCGTCAGTTCGCAGGTTGGCATGTCGAAGGTTTGTTGAGACAAAAGGTGATCAAAGTCAGACTACCGATTTACGTTGGTCCCGCATTCTTTTCAATAATTTCTTGTTGAATTCGACAGCGGAATCATGTCCCAGGGCCTTCAATTTCTGGTCGAGCGCAGCAACTTCGATGAGCTGAGCCATGTCCCGACCCGGAGCGACGGGGATTTCAATGTGAGGAACTTCCATGCCGAGCACGTCGAGGTGAGCGCGGTCGAGGCCGACCCGTTCGACATCATTCATGTTTTCCTCCCACTTCAAATTGACGACGAGATCGAGCCGTTTTTCAGTCCGGACCGTGCCGACACCGAAAAGTGCTGCGACATTGATAATCCCGAGGCCCCGGACCTCCATGTAGCTGCGTCCGAGTTCTGGAGCTGTCGCGATAAGCTCGCGGTCTTCGATGTTACGGATTCTGACCATGTCATCGGCGACGAGGCTGGCCCCGCGTCGAAGCAGGGCGAGGACGGTCTCACTTTTACCGGTGCCGCTGTCTCCACGGATGAGAATGCCGATTCCCATGACGTCGACCATGCATCCGTGCTCCGTCGTCGTCGGGGCAAACTCCCAGTCGAGGCGGACCGTGGCGGCGTTGATGTAATTCATCGTGACCATCGAGGTCTGGAGCACCGAGACTCCGCAGTCATTAGCGATCGTGAGGAGCTTCTCCGGCAGGCTCTGGTTCCGACTCACGACGATTCCGGGGATCTTCTGCTTGCAGAGATCGTGGAATCGTTTCTCGGCATTCTCTTCGTTGAGGTGGCGGAGGTAGGATCGTTCGGCGAGTCCGATGACCTGGAGCCGATGGAGCGCGAAATACTTGTAGAAGCCGGTCAGGGCTAGACCGGGGCGGTTGATCGTTGGCTCAAGGATCTCCCGGTCGAACCCCACCTTGGTTCCAACCAGCTCCATGTGAAGCTCGGGGGCATGGCGGCGGTAAAAATCGCCGATCGTAACGGAGGTCGGCTTTTTTGGCTTGGTCTTGGAATGGGTGCTTGGCATCGCGTTGGCTTGAGAACTATGAGGCCTGGACCTTTTCGGCGCGAACAAAAAAAGGCGGGACCGAAGTCCCGCCTTTCACCAAGGGAATTTCGCCGAAGCGAAAAGGTGTTAAAAGATTTTACCAGTAGCTGCGGACAGCGAGCTGCCATGAACCACCGCTCACATCATTGTTGGAGTCGAAGATATCTCCGGACGCATACTCATAGCCGCCCATCAATTTGAGTTTCTCGCCACAGATGAAATACTGCAGTCCAGCGTAAACGGTGTGGTAGTTTTCCACACGCTGGCGGGTGGGGAAACGCTGTGTGCGCTGTTCCTGACCTTCATCCATATAAGCGTAACGAAACACAGCTTCGAGCTTTTCAGTAATGTCGTAGCTGGGCTGAACGTAGAAACCCCAGGTGTCATTGCCGGGAGGAATACTGCCAGCTCTGCCGAGGGCGCCACTTTCCGTGCGGTTTAGTGCGACGATCACATCTGTAATCATTTGGAACCTACCAGCCTCAACCTCTGCACCAAGCGCAAAAGCGTGCTCGTAGTTAGGTCCAAAACCAGTAGCTGCATCGCCTTCAGTTGCAAAGTTACCACCGCCGTTGTCTGCGTAGACGTAGTCGAAGTGAAGGGTTGTCGTGTCGCTAACTGGATATGCAACGTTGTAGTTGAATCCACCGTTAGAAGAAAAATCAACCCAGTTTGGATCGGCACGGTGTCCCCCATAGAGCCAGCCGCCAATTTCGTGGCGAAACTCACCTGTTTGGAACTCTACGACCGCACCCCAAGCACGTGCGCCTGCGATCTCGTTAACGATCGCAGAGCGCTCGACGGATTTAATTCGCTTGGATGACTCTACGTCCTCACGAGTTATGTGCTGCTTCTGCTTACCGATACGAACCAGTAAATCATCGGATGGCTCCCACTCGATGTAGAAATCCTGAAAGTCATTGATAAAACGATCCTGGGTCAACTCTCTTCCGTCGGCAATGTTTGCCTCGGTGTAGAAAGTCAGGTCGTTGGCGAGTTCAACCTCGAAACCAAGACGGAAACGGCGGTGCTGATACTCGTGATAGCCATTATTCAGAGTGTCATTGACATCTTCCTGCTGGCTGATGAACTGGCCCTGATAGCGGCCAAGGAAGCGTGCGCTTTTCACGAAGCCATCGCCCTTGTAAAAATACATTTTGTTAAATGTATCGCAGAAAGTCCATGCGGACTCGATTGGCGCCTTGTCGTCGATGACGACTTTGCCATAGTCACCTGCGGTTGCGGCGGAAACTCCACCGAAAACGGTGGCGACTCCTGCAGCGGCAAGCAATTGATTGATGCGGTTATTATGTGTCATTGAATTGTTTTTGAATGGTTACAGGGTCCGGTAATTCCTTACCGAAATTGTTTCCATGAATCCTTTGTGACATTTCAGCCACGCCGTTTTCAGGGGGAACCAATTTCCTGCGTCAGGTTGAGAATGGAGAATTTTACCAAGTCTGCAACTGTCGTTGTGTGACAAAGTTTGCTCGAATGTGACAGCCCCGTCACCTTGAATTTGAGTGAAATCAGGTAAAAAATCTCACAAGCTGTTAATTAGGAGGGATTTAAGTTCTTTGGATTGCTGATTTCATGGCGTTTTTGCAGATGGATAATTCCTGAATTTTTTCCTAAGAAAAACTGAATACGCGGTCTTTAGACAAAAAAAACCCTCTCCCGCAACATGCGAGAGAGGGTTTTTGAAAGGGAAAATAAGTCGTTCCCGGTCAGGGACTACTCAACGAGAGTCACGCTGCCGTCCTGAAGAGAGTAGAAAGCACCAACGATCTTGATCTTTCCCTCTGCTTCCATTCCGGCAAGCACTTCACTGCGCTCACGGATATCAGCGACAGTCTGCTTCACGTTGGCGTGGATAACGTCGTTCACGAAAGCGGCATTCTTGGAAGTCCGTTCGCCCTCGTAGCCTTCGACTGACTCGATCGCCGGCTTGATCTTGGCGAGGAGCTCAGTGAGGTTGCCGAGTTCGACATTGTCGCAAGCACCCATGACAGCGCCACATGCCTCGTGACCGAGGACGACGATGAGCTTAACACCTGCCGCAGCCGCCGCGAACTCCATGGAGCCGAGCTGGTCAACGTTCTCGACGTTACCGGCAACACGGCCGACAAAGATGTCACCGATGCCCTGGTCGAAGACGTCTTCGACAGGAACGCGGGAATCAAGGCAGGAGAGAATGACGGCCTGGGGGAATTGGCCGGTAGAAGCCGCTTTGATGCTGGCTTTAATGTCACGCACGGTCTGCTCACCGGCGACGAAACGCGCGTTTCCTTCCATGAGGTCTTCAAGAACTGCATCAGGAGTGAGGGCTTTCTGCTCCTCAGCAGTGATCGGAAGGTCTTCGGCGATCATAGGAAGAGCGACTGCGGCGGCGCAGGCGATGCCGAGGGCTGCGAATAGAGATTTTTTCATTTTACTTGGATTTTAGGTTTGGTTTGGATGCCTTGCGGCGGGGTTGCAACAACCGGGTTTCTCCGGCGATGTGAACCTGTTACGGTTGAACTTGAAGTTAGGCAACTAAAAACACGAAAAAAATAGCGCGTTTTAACGTAGCGGGTATTTTTAAGCGTATTTCAGAGGGCTTGATTCGATTGTTGGGGTTCATAACTATCTGAAAATGAGACTTTAGCCGAATCGGGGCCTCGTTGGTGTGATGATATCCGTGAGCTTTGAAAGTCCGCCTGAGCACAAAAACGCAAATTTTTTCGTGTCGGATTTTTCCCCGGGGGATGAATTAGATATTGGGAGAGCGGGATCTGATACTGAACCTGCTTCTTCCCGACCCGAATTAGGCTGGACAAAAAGAGGCCTCCTGTGGAAAGTTTCTGCTCTCTCACGAACCTACCCCCCAAGATTGTTATGCCATTAATCGAAACCAACGGAATCCAGATGTATTATGAAGAGAAAGGCTCGGGCGATCCGGTCATTCTCATCATGGGAATCACCGCGAACGGAGCGACCTGGGAGGCGCATGCCGACGACTGGTCGCAGGAATTCCGCTGCATCATGCCTGACAACCGCGGGGTCGGACTTTCTGACAAACCGGTGGGGGATTACTCCAGCGAGATGATGGCTGACGACTACGCCGGTCTCATGGATTCGCTGGGGATCGAAAAGGCCCGTATCGTCGGGGTCTCGATGGGATCGATCATCGCGCAGCAGCTCTGCCTTCGTCACCCTGACAAAGTGCAAAGCGCCGTCCTCATGTGTCCCTGGGCGCGCTGCGACCGCTACGCCAAGTCCGTCTTCGAGCACATGAAGGTTTGCAAGGCTCACCTCGACAACCAGCAGTTCCTTGAGTGGATTCAGCTCCTCATTTTCACCAAGCCTTTCTGGGACAACGACGATGCCTACGAAGGGATGGTTTCCGGCCGCGCTGATTTTGACAGCAATCCGACCCCGCAGCCGCTGCATGGATTGAAAGGGCAGGCCGCGGCCTGTGTGAATCACAGCGTCCTCGACGAACTTGGAAAAATCGCTGCGCCCTGCCTCGTCATCGGAGGCAAAGACGACATCTTTACCCCGCTCTGGATGGGGGAAGAAGTCGCCGCCGCGCTTCCGAACGCCGAGTCCCACTTCTACGACGGAGCAGGCCACGCCTTCCACTGGGAGGTCATGGATGACTTCAACCCCCGCGTCCGTAACTGGCTCAAAGCGAACTGATCCCTCTCATTCTTTACTCCTCTCCTCCTTTACTTCTCAGCTCCTCTAATCCTCTCCTCTTCAACTTTAAAAAAATGGCTAACATCAAATTCGGATCACAGGTCTACACCTGGTTCATGCAGGGAACCGGGAAGAGCTATGACAACAAACTCGACCACATGATCAAGGTGGCTTCGGAGGCAGGCTTCACCGGCATTGAGCCGATGGTGCTTGAGATTTCCGAGAGCGCTTTGGGCTGCGGTAAATACTGGCTCGGTGATTTTTGCGACCCGATCAAACTCAAGGACACGCTTCAGGAGCACAAGATGGACCTTTGCGGTCTCGCTCTCGTTTGTGCCTGGGACAACGAGGAGGAAACTTCTGAGGAACGCGCCGCCGCTGATTTCACGATGGACATGTTGAAGCATTTCCCCGGGGCCATGCTCGGCACAGTGACTCTGCCGAGCGGACGGGCGAAGGACCTCCAGCGCCGTCGTCTTAACATCGCCAAAAATATCAACCGCGTCTCAGCCCGTGCCACCGACCTCGGCCTGACCTGCTCGTATCACCCGAACAGCCCGCCGGACTCGCTCGTCCGCACGCAGTATGACTACGATGTCGTCCTCAGTTCGCTCGACCCTTCCGTGACGGGATGGACCCCTGACGTGGGTCACATCATCCGTGGTGGCATGGATGTGATCGAGACTCTGAACAAGTGGCAGCACCTCGTGAACCACATTCATTACAAGGATTACAATGGAATGGGGCCCGAGCCATGGGCGCAAATGGGAACCGGTCATCTCGACTTTCATAAGATCACCGAGTGGCTCACGCTTCGGGATTATAAAGGCTGGATCGTCTGCGAGGACGAGGCCCACATCGCGGTCGAAGATCCTGACGGTGTCACGATGCAGAACGGGACATGGTGCAAAGAAAATTTGTATCCTCTCGTCGGTTTGTAACTGAAAATTATCTCGCAGATAGACTCAACAGGGTTAAGTCAGTGATCTAACCCTATTGAATGAATCCTAAAATCCGGGGCAATTTGATCCCCGGATTTTTTGCGCGACCTGACAATGCCTGATCACGCCGACGTTTACAAAGTCCTCCTGGCGCTTAAGAAATCGGTGTTGCGGGTCTTCTCCAGCTCTCCGTCTGGCCCTGTCTTTCGTAAGCGCTGGGCATGGATACCTTTGGTGACCGTTGCCCTGAGCACGCTGGTGATCAGGTTCTTTGAGTTTGATCTCCGGGCTCAACAATGGATTTATGAGGAAGGGGGCGGGTCGTGGGCCCTTGGAGAGCACTTCTTCTGGCAAACGCTGTATCATTACGGGACAATTCCGGCATTAATCCTCACTCTTGGGGCTATTGCAGGCTATGCCCTCAGTTGGTCGAGGGCTGGCTTTAAGAAATGGCGACGGGTTATGCTCTTTGTCATCCTCACGGCGGTGACGGGTCCGGGATTGGTCACCAATTTAGCTCTGAAGGAAAACTGGGGTCGTCCGCGGCCTCGTGAAGTAGAGGGACTCGGGGGGCACTATGCTTTCGAGCCGGTCCTGACAATTGACCGCGAAAGCGAAGGAAAGAGCTTTCCCTGCGGACATGCCACAATGGGTTTTCTTTTCATGGGTGGTTTTTTTCTCTTCCGGCGGTATCACGTAAAAATTGCGTGGTGGTTTCTGATCGGTGGCGGAATTGGAGGAACGCTGACCGGGATCGCGCGGATGATGCAGGGCGGGCATTTTTTGTCGGACGTCGTCTGGGCGGGTGCGGTCTGCTGGTTTGTGCCAATGGGACTCTGTTATGCATTAGGGCTCCATCGTGAGTTGTTGAAATCGTCTGATTTATTTGAGAAAACTCCCAAATGGATTCTCGCTTCAACATGGGCAATTGGAGGTGTGTTGTTTGTCGCCGCGATGATTGCCACTCCTTTCAGTGCAAAGAGGAACCTTCCGATCCTTAACGAAGAAGCGAAGGTGAGTGAGATACAGCTTGAGCTATATTTCAAACTTGGAGATATCGATCTGCTTGGTGCTGATAGCTTCCGCATCACAGGCGAGGCTTACGGACATGGGGTTCCCACCTCAAAGTTGGCAGCCTACTACGAAGAGCGAAAGATGGAGGATCATTGGGCCCTAATCTACGTTGATCGAGTCAGTGGTTGGATCGCGGAAGTAAACCAGCAGCTAAAAGTGCAGTTTCCAATCCAGCGGACCCGAGGAATTTCTATCCGAACGGGTGAAGCAAAAGTCTGGATTAACCTTTTTGATCCTCGGAAAACATTTGAAATTAATATTCTCGAAGGAGGGGGTGAAGTTCACCTCGTCGGTCATCAGATCCCTTACGAACTTATTGATTCCGGAGAGAAAACGAGGGTGGCTACCGTGACGGGGGCCGAGCCAGAGATCGTGATCCATTTGCATGAAGCATTCGTCGGCGAGCTCTTCGATGAAAATGGAGTGCTCGTAAATGCGGCGAGGGCGGAGCTAACTGAATAAATTCACAAAGTTCAACTCGCATATCGATTGGCTGTTGTTACGTTCCAGATTTCATGGAGAGAAACTTCCGCAGTAAGGAAACCAGTTGGCTTTCGTTTAACGCCCGCGTGCTCCAGGAAGCGGCCGATCCCGATGTCCCCCTGTACGAGCGTATCAAATTCCTCGGAATCTACAGCTCGAATTTGGATGAGTTTTTCCGGGTCAGAGTCGCCACCTTGAAGCGGCTCGCATCACTGGGTGAGCAGTGGAAGGCATTGAGCATTCCCGACCCTAACGAAACCCTGAGAAAAATTAAGCGTCTCGTTTCTGCGCAGGCGGAGCAGTTCAACTACGCCTACGCTCAGGTGAAAAAGGATCTCGCGGCGAATCGGGTTAAGCTCATCGACGAGACCGAAGTGCCTGCCAGTCTTAGAGGCTACCTCATTGAGTATTTCCGCACCGAAGTCAGCCCGCATATTTTCCCGATCATCTTGAAGTCGGCCTCAAAGCTTCCGCAGTTGAAGGATCTCCCGATGTATCTCGCGGTTCGGGCATCGAAGGGTGATGGCAGTGGTCGTCCGATGCATGCGCTCATTGAAATCCCGGGGAATCTTCCGCGATTTCTTCTTCTCCCGAAGACCTCATCGACGCAGCTTGTGATGTATCTCGACGACGTGATTCGGTTTGGTCTTCACGAGGTGTTTACGACTTTCCCTTACGACCATTTTGAGTCCTACGCGATCAAGTTCACGCGGGACTCGGAGTTGGAATTCGACGATGACTTCACGGAAAGTTTTTACGAGAAGCTTGAGGACAGTCTTAAAGCGCGTAAGGAGGGTCTGCCGGTCCGGGCGAATTTTGACCGTGAGTTTCCGAAGCCTTTCCTGAACCTCGTCCTCCGAAAGCTCAACCTCGCGAGGTCGGATTCGCTTTACCCGGGGGCCCGCTACCACAACCGCCGCGACCTCCTTGGTTTTCCGAAGATCAACAAGAAGGGGCTCGTCTATGAGGATGCCGAGACGGTTCCCGTGAAAATGATCAAAAAGAAGATCGGGATTTTCGCCTCGATCCGGAAGCGCGATCTACTCATTCATATTCCTTATCAGCCGTTTTTGCATTTGATCACCCTGCTGCAGGAGGCTTCGATCGATCCTCTCGTCCGTCGGATTCAAGTGACTCAGTATCGGTTGGCGAAGGCGTCGTGCATTGCGGCGGCCCTTCAATCCGCCGCCCGGAACGGGAAGGAAGTCTTCATCCTTGTGGAACCTCAGGCGCGCTTCGACGAAGAGGCCAATATCAAATGGGCGAATAGCTATCGTGACGCCGGGGTCCAGGTGCAGCTCGGGGTTCAGGGGCTTAAAGTTCACAGTAAAATGATTCACATCACCCGGAAAGAATCGGGGCGGGATCGTTTTTATTCAGTCCTTGGGACGGGCAATTTCAACGAGGACACCGCCGGTATTTTTGCGGACCACCTCTTGATGACCTACAATCAGGAAATCGGTGAGGACGTGAGCAAGGTCTTCGATTTTTTCCGTCGTTCCTATCAGCCGCCGAAGCTCAACCATCTCCTCATTGCCCCGTTTCACCTCCGCAGGTTTCTCCGGGCGCGGGTGAATCAGGAAATTGAGAATCACGAAAATGATCTTCCCGCCGGTATTTCGATCAAGGTGAACAACTTCTCAGATGTTGAGACCAACAAGCTGATTCGTCGTGCCGCTGACGCCGGGGTTCCGGTCAGGCTTATTGTTCGCAGCATGTTTTCACTCGTCATGAAAGACGACGACGAGATCGAGGCGATGAGCATTGTGGATCGTTATCTGGAGCACAGTCGCATGCTGATCTTCGAAAACGGAGGCAGCCCGAAAGTGTTTCTCTCATCGGCCGATTTTCTGCCCCGGAATTTTGACACACGCGTTGAGTCGATTTTTCCGATTCTCGACGGGAAACTAAGCGGGCAGTTGCAGGAATACTTTGAGATTCAGTGGCGGGACAACAACAAAGCACGCATCCTCGACCGCGAACTCACGAACAAGTATCGCCCCCATAAAAAGGGTGATCCGGTTGTTCGGGCGCAATACGAGATTGAGAATTACCTGCGCGGCGAAAACTGAAGCGGTGATTACTTCCAGTTTTGCTCAAGCGGTTCACTCAGAAAAGCAACGGGTCGTCTCCCTTGCGATCCGGGTGAGACGACTTCGAAGGTGAAGCTTGAGCCTGCCGGTTTGGAGCGAAGAATTGCGAGAAGTTCGTGGCGTCTCCGCACCGGGATTCCATCGCAGCTCACGATGACATCGAACTGCTTGATGCCGGCGCGGGCGAGGGGGCCGTTCTCAAAGACCGGATTCACGAAGAGACCCTCCGCGTTGCGGGGCAGTTCATCGAGAAGGGCGCGGTCGGCGGTCCAGATTTCCCAAATGTAACCGCCGAGGCCGGGAGTGCGCGCAATGGTGTTGGATTCGATGAGCGCAGTGGCGGCCTGCGGACTCGAGACCATGCTCAAGCCTGAGGAACCTTTTTCGGCGAGAAGTCGTCCGTGTTGGATTCCGACGATCTCGCCACTTCGATTTACCCAGATTCCACCGGAAGTCATGACCGGATTAATCCCGCTCACGAAATAGTGAGCGAGGTAGCCTTTTGAAGAAGTGAAGTCGGTGTAGCTGATGCGTGCATCGGCGACGTGGCCGGGGATCACGAGGGTGCGCCGTCGCAAAGCGGGGCCGAAATTGAAGATCGGAGTGGTCTCATTCGGAATTGATGCCGCCAGTTTCAGACTGCCATACTGCGCAGCCTCGACCGGATCAACTTCAAGGAGCGCAAGATCATGCCCGAGATCGTAGGCGCTGAGCGAGGCAAAGTAGGTCCGTCCATCGTGGGTTGCGATGATGGCGGTGTCGCGCGGCGTGTGAAAGAGGTGTGCTGCCGTGAGCACAAAAAGTCGACTCCGGGAGTCTTTCACAAAGGCCCCGCCTCCACGAAGTTGCCCCTGGATGAGAACTTCGACGGAAGCTTCTCTGACCCGGTTCACGATCAACTTACTGAGTCCTTCATCGGCGGGAGCAGAGCTAAGCAACGTGATCAGAAAGAGGATTGCGCAAGGAAGTCTCATGGAGAAAATTCAGGAAAACTGGAACTCACTGCGCTGTTTTGCGATTTGAATGAGCGCGGCAAAATGAGATCTCTCGTGTGGTTCAGTTAGGATTATGGAGCCGCCGGAGAGCTTCCCTTTGCGCTGTTCAAGAACCGGCTTCACCTGGCCGAGGTCAGCAGCCTTCACCATTCTAAGGATGAGCCCGTGTCCGGGTGCAATCTGTTTCCGCAGTTCGTGAGCGACACGGCCCATCGTGAAGCGCGGATTGATTTCGCAGGCGACGCGATGGCAGAGCTCACCGCTCTCAGTCCGATAGAGATAGGAGTCGATTCCGAGAGCACCGGAGAAGTTGGATGGCGCCGCCCATGCTTCGAGGTCATTCACAAAGGCGGAGTCGGCATCGTAGTGGGGAAGCGCTTCCGTCATGAGGAAGCGCGCGATGTCCGGTTCCAGTCCCTGGCAGAATTTCGGCATCGCGAGGGTTCCCCGATAGCTTCCCGATGGGGCGATGATTTGCTGGACGGTGGAGACGCGCCTGGCGTGGCCATTTTCGAACTCGAACTGAACCGAGAAATCGAAGACGCGGTCGTGGCAGGGCTCGAGAAGAATCCCGCCGCCTTTGGCCGGAGCTTCCGAAAAACCGCGCGCGAGCAAGTCTTCGAGATCCGGAATCTTGAGCCGTCTCATTCCGCTTCCGGCAGTGGCGAAGGCGTGCTTGAGAATGAGCTCATGAATCCCGGCCGATCGCAGGGAGTCGATTGCCGCAACAAGGTCGTCACGAGTCTTCACGGGAAGGCTGGTTCCGAACCACTCCGGAAGCGCCTTCGCCTGGGCGCTCTTTGAAAACAGAGCGCGGTCTCTCTCGTTCCATTTCCAGTGGTTCGTTCCATTCGATTCATTTGCGGCGAGAGAGGGAAATTCTGTGGTGAGATTGGGCGCTTTCGACCAGGGCAGGAAGCGATGAATTTTCCTTTCATGGAGAATGCTCCGGGGAGTCAATTTTCCATCTCCTCCCAGTGATTCGATTTCGGGGAGATGAAAGCCGGCTTCAATGAGCTTGAGCCGATGCGCCGCTGAGGGCGCCCTGCGCATGAGGACGAGGTCGTCCCGCTTCGCGAGAAAGAGGACCAACGATTCCAGATCATCGCTCACTGCCTGGATTTTTTTCGGCGGGTGATAGACTGCCGGAGCCGCCGCCGCCCGGTTCTCCGCCTCAGGATTAAAATAGTAGACGTTCGGAGTGCGACCGCGGGATCTCTCATAGAGACTGAGCCGGTCGATGTAGTCATCGCCAAATCCGGCGGCGCGACGGCCTTCAATGTTGAAAGGGATCTGATTTCCCTTCGCCCGGATCGGGGAAAGGGGAAAGACGAGACGTTTTTCGAGGGCTTCCCAATCAGAATCTGATTCCGCTTTCCATTTCCGGAACCACCGCAGGCCGTAGCCAACGTGAGCGATTTCATCTTTGTAGATCTCTTCGAGAATCTTCGCGCTGGGCAAGTCGCCCGCTTCTTTGAGGATCCCGGCGTAGTGCTTCGAGTAGTCGAGGTTCGCCTGCTCAAAGGTGAGGCTGAGCCGCGAGACATAGTCGAGGGGGGATTCCATCGTCGAGACGCTATCCCAGAAAAAGCGGTTCACGGGGTATTCTCCGAACTCCACCCCACAGTGTTTCATTCGGTTCAAATACCAGCCGGTGTGACGTTGTTCCTCCTTCAGCGTCTTGGCGAGTCCTCGCAGAAACGCGGTGGGCGCGTTCCGGAAACGAAGGATCGCGAGTGCCATCAACTCGGCGGCAAGGAGCTCGTGGTTGGCGAAAAAATGAAGAAGAACCCCTCGGCTCGATTCATCGACGAGGGCTGGAGCGCCCGGCATGGCGGGACGTGCCTCGTCGGGGGAGGCGAAGCGGAGATGCGCGGGGCGACCCGGTTCGATCCCGTAGAGATCACGAGCGCTCTCTCCGGAGACCGGTGATGTAAAGTCCAGTGCGGTGGGAAATCGCAGTTTCTCCGCGAGCGATTCCGAGAAAAGAACGCGCTCGGCATATTCGACCGGCGTTTCGACGGTGGAAGACCGCTCTGTGGAGGTTTGGGACATGAACGGGGGCGGGAAAGCTGGTCCTTGACCGATTTACGAGATGACGCGAACCTTATCACCTTTCGGATCGGCGAAATGTTCGGAAATACGATACGTTTTCGACGCTGCCGATAGTATGCTTCATGATTGATTGGCTGACAAGGAGCTGGGTTTTCCGCTTTTGGGAGGGAGTCTTCCGCTGGGTTCGTAAGACGACTGATCGCGTCCTCAGCCTCGGGGACACTAGCGGCCTCGCGATGAAGGTCTTCATGGGCGGCCTCGCTTTCGGACTTGCACTTCAGTTTCAGGGAACCCTGGGCGAATACAAAGAAGCGAGCGGCGCGTTGAGAGACGCCGGCACTCCCGGAGCACTCCAGGAAATTCCGTCATTCGCCCCGCTCGTCTGGCAGGGGATGGGGGTTTTCTTCGCCCTCGCGGCCTTTCTCACGAGTCTCTGGATTCGGGAATCAACGACCGGTGAAGTCGAGCGGCGGGGGAGGCTTATCGTCACGGCGCTCTGGATCGCAGCGGTCGCGGCACTCTGTTCGTGGTTGCCAACCGATATCGTCGCGACACAGGAGGCGATTTCCGGCAAAGCTCTCGCGGGGGAGAATCCGTCCATTCCCGCCTATCTCGGAGGACTCTTCCTGACGACCTTACTCATTCTCAGCGTTCCCGGTATGGCGATGATCTATTTCCGTCTCAGTCTCATGGATCGCTATGTGGTGCACAGCTTTTTGTCGCCTTTTTCATTGTGTCTCTTCTCCTTCATGGCGATCTGGGTGATTGCGGACATCACCGATAACGGGCCTGCTTTTGGCGGGATGACTGCCGGGGGTATTTTGCAGTTTTACGTGGTGCAGATCCCCTTTGTGATTCTGTTTGTGATGCCGATTGCCGTGCTGCTCTCGGGTCTCTCAGCGCTGAGTAAGCTCTCGAAATCGAATGAGCTCATCAGCATGATCGGGGCGGGGCGAAGTGTTCTGAGGATCCTCCTCCCGCTTTTCGTCGCCGGGATTTATGCGAGTCTCATCAGCCTCGCTTTCAAATATGAGTGGGCTCCGTCGTCGGTCGGCTACAAGGAGGCGGTCATGGAAACTGCTCTCCGCAAAATCCAGGCAGAGAAAATAGGTGAGGAAATAACGCAGGATCTCTGGGCAAAACGCGGCTGGATGCATGTCAACGAAGTGGATCGTCGGACCTGGTTTGTCGGGCGGATTCCTTTTCGCCTGAGCGACGAAATGGCGGATGTGGTTGTCTGGAAGCTCACGCCCGAAGGCCACCCTGAGACGATTTGGAAAGCGGAGCGCGCCCGTTGGCTTGCGGGGGCGGAGCCCGCTCGATGGGAACTGGTCAACGTCAAAGTCTACACTTATGATGAGGAGCACATTCCGCGGATTAAGAGCTACGATCTCCTTCCCATCGAAGACTGGTCCGAGACCCCGTGGAAAGTCCTCAGCTCATCGCAGAACCCGGAGTATCTCGGGATACCCGGCCTGACCATGTATTTGAATGCCAACAGCGACATGGATAAAGTGAACCTTGCTCCGTTCCGGACCAACTGGTGGTATGTCTTTGCCGAGCCGCTTTCGTGTCTCGCCCTTATTCTCGTCGCGACTCCGCTCGGGATCCAATACTCGCGTCGTGCTTCCATGGCGGGTGTTACTGGGGCGATCATTATTTTTGCGATGATGTATCTGATGCGGGGCACCTTTCTCGCCCTCGGGCAGCGAGGGACGTTTAATCCGGTTATGGCGGCGTGGGCGACAAATATCATCGTTGCTGCGATCGGTGTCTTCATGCTCTGGTTCCGTGCGCAGAATCGGGAAATCCCCAAGCTCCGGAACCTCTTCAAGAGGCGGCAAGGGGTGCCAGTTTCGAATTAAGGCGCGGCAAAGATCGCCGTTGAAACCCTCATCGGATTAGCCTAAGAGAGCGCTCGACAAGCACACTGATTTTATGGCGATCATTCAGGACTGGAAAATTCGGACGACGCAGGCGAAGTGCGAACTCACGGGCGATGCCTTTGAAGATGGGCAGAAATTCTACACCTGCATTTTTGAGGATCCTACCGATCCGGAATCCGAATCCTTTATCCGCCGCGACTATGCCGTGGAATCTTGGGAAAAGGTAAGGGGAGACGACTCTCAGGCCCCCTTTTCCTTCTGGAAATCGACCTACAAAGCGCCCGTTGTCGTCGTCGATAAAAAGGCCCTCGCGGACACCTCTGCTGAAGGGATGTTGCAGCGCTTCGTCGAGGAGGATGATCCGAAGACTGAAAACGCCCGCTACATCCTCGCTCTCATGCTGGAGCGGAAGAAAGTGCTCGTTCCCACCGACATCAAAGAGACCGAAACCCGCAAGCTTCTCTTTTACCGATATGAATTGACCGGCGATGTTGTTGTCGTCGCGGATCCCGGGTTGAAACTCGACGAGATCGAAGCAGTCCAGTCGGAAGTCGGCGCCCTGCTGGCAGAGGAGGAAGCGCGCGCCGCTTCAGCTGCCGCCGGCGCGGAGGAGGAAAGCGAAGAAGCTGCCGAGAGCGAGTCCGATGATGCCGATGACGAGGGTGACGAACCCGCCGAGTCCGAAGACGAGGCGGTTTCCGGGGCCGGTGAGGAATTTCCTGACTGAATCAGATTTGACGCGTGAATAGAAAGACGGCAGCCATTCTCCCACGGCGTAGAGAACCATCTTGCCGCCGCCGAGGACGATGAGAATCCAGCTGAATATCCTGATCAAGCGAAGGCTCAGTTCGGGGTCAATCAAAGGGTTGCTTTCATTCATGACGAGTCAGCTGAGAAGACGTTTCAGATTGGCTTCGTAGACTTCCTGATCAGTGACCGTCTCGCTCACCTCAAGAGGGCGGCCCACGATCACTCCCGCATGCGAGCTGAAATCATTGAGGTAACCGGAGATGGATTTGTCGATGACGACCTTTTTGTAATTCCGCGAAGCGTGCATGAACCGAGCGACGCCGTCGTCGGTGCGGACGATCAGCCCGACATGGGAGCAGAAGCCTCCGTCGTGCTTCGTCGCGATTCCAATGATGTCTCCGTTCTTCAGCTCCGGTTCGATCGCGGCGACCTTTGATTTGGGAATGTGATAGACCGGCATCGCCGCGACGTAGTCCTCCCACACCTTCATCGGCTCCCGAAGCTCAGGGTTGTTTTTGAGGTATCGGTAATGCTTCCAGAGCACCGTCATTTCCTGAATCTTTCGATCATGGATTCGTTCGGCCCCCGGAAAGTCATTCGTGAGATGACGACAGGTGCCGCGGGCATCGTTTTCAAAAAACCACTCCGCGAGGTAGTGAATCCGCTCCAGATAATTGCCGCCGCAGACTCCGCCCCGGTAGCGAGTCAGTTCGATCTGCTTGAGGAGGTCTTCGGGGGTGTACTGATCTTTCTCAATCGCGACCATCCGCGCCATCCCGAGACTCTGCTCAAAGAAGGTCCAGCAGTCGAGCCCATCGAGATTGACCGAAGGGGACTCCACGTGGTCATCAATTTCGAGGGTGAAATTTTCGTAAGGCAAACCATGGAGTTCACGCGCGAATTTGACGATGCGGTCTCCGATCGGAAGCGAGCGCCAGTTTTCGGCGGTCGCCTTTTTGACGATGGCGGAGAAGCGACTTTCCCCTTTGAAGATGGTTGAAAGCGGGAGTTGTCGCCGTTTCGCGGCGAGCTCTTCTGAGAGAAGACGGTGACGGGGGAGAGAGAGCAGTCCAAGGGCGAGAGCCGAGCGACGCGTGAGAGATCTCATGATTCGACTATAGCGAGGAATCTCCGTTTCTGCCAGCTGATACTTAGGACAGCTGAATTAATTGATGGGCGGCGTTGTGTGAGTGAAGCGTAGACCTCCCGAACTGCATTCGCGATAGCGAGGCATGGTTGCGCCGGCGTTCACCCCGGCGGGTCTCTCCGCATGCTACCCCAAAATCCCCCTCACGACCTCGCCATGAACATCGGTGAGGCGGAAGTCGCGGCCGGCGTATTGATAGGTGAGGTGGGTGTGGTCGAGGCCGAGGGTGTGAAGGATCGTGGCGTGCCAATCGTGGATGTGGACTTTGTTTTCGATGGCCTGGTAGCCATGTTCGTCGGTCGCACCGTAGCGGAGGCCTCCTTTGACGCCGCCGCCGGCCATCCAGAGGGTGTAGCCTTTGTTGTTGTGATCGCGACCGTTGCCGTTTTGACCATGCGGGGTGCGCCCGAACTCCCCGGCCCAAATGATGAGGGTGTCTTTGAGCATGTCGCGCTGCTTCAAGTCTTCGAGAAGTCCGGCGATGGGGCGGTCGATTTCGGCGCAGTTCTGCTCGAGGCCGGCCTTGAGGTTCCGGTGGTGATCCCAGTTCCCGTGATTGATTTGGATGAAGCGCACTCCGGCTTCCGCGAGGCGTCGGGCTTTGATGCACTGCTGGGCAAAGGCTCCGGTGGTGCGGTCGTTGAGTCCGTAGAGGGACTTGATCGACACAGGCTCGTCGGAGAGATCCATGACTTCGGGCAGTTCATCCTGCATGCGGAAGGCGAGCTCGTAAGATTCGATGATGCCTTCGACATCCGGATGGTATTCATCGCGCTCCAGCTTTTCAGCGTTGAGGGATTTGACGAAGTCGAGTTGAACCCGTTGCAGGTTTTTGCTTAGTTGCGGATTGCTGATGTTTTTGACGGCACCTTGATCTTCCGGTGCGACAAAACGATTGCGCGCCTGCTGTCCGATAGGCGTTCCCTGGTAGACGGCGGGGAGGAAGGCGCTGCCATAGTTCTGCGCGCCGTTGGGTGGGCTCAGGGTGATGAAGCCGGGGAGGCTGTCGTTTTCGGTGCCCAGTCCGTAGAGGGTCCAGGCTCCCATTGAGGGTCGGACAAATTGAAAATTGCCGGTGTGCATTTGCGTGGTCGCCTGCGGGTGATTCGGCAGGTCGGTGTGCATGCTGTTGATGAGGCAGAGGTCGTCGGCGTGACCGGAGAGATGCGGGAAGAGGCTCGAAATCGGAAGCCCGCTCTCTCCATGCTGTTTGAATTCAAATGGCGAGCCGAGGAGCTTGGCGAAGCCTTTGGCATCCTGCCCCGTGTCTTTGCTCAGCTGTGGCTTGTAGTCGAAGGTATCAACGTGGGAGGGAGCACCCTGCATCGCCATGAAGATGACTCGCTTCGCGGTTCCGGTAAAATGCGGCGACTTCGGGGCGAGGGGACTTGGGAGGGCGGCGGCGAGAGCACTCTGCCTTGCTGTCATGCTCGTGAGCGCGGAAAAGGCGAGGTAGCCGAATCCGCTTGAGGCAGACTGCAGGATTTGGCGACGACTGGGAGCAAACAGGGTTGATTCGTTCATGCAACAGGTTGGGTGAGAGTTTAGTTGAGGTAACGGAATTCGGCGGAGCCAATCAATGATTGGCAGAAGGTGGTGAGAGCAAGGAGCCGGACGTCATCGGTTTCGAGGCCTTCCGCCCTGGCGACTTCGAGAAACTGTTCGATGAAGAGACGGGTGCGTTCTCCCTCGCCCTCGGTGGGAGGTCGGGAGTAGCAGCGGTAAAAGGCTTCTTTCGCGAGTTCGCCGCCCCGGAGTCCAAGATCGGTGACGAGGTGCGAGGCCATCGCTTTTGCATTTTCAAGGATGAAGGGCGAGTTCATCATGTAGAGCGCTTGCGAGGGGACGGTCGTGATCTCGCGTTTGCCGGAGAGGAGACTCGGGTCGGCAAAGTCGAACAATCCAAGTGACTCCGGGACGAGGCCGCGGACAATCGGAAGGTAAACGGAGCGATGGATGGTTTCGGTGTTGATTTGCGCTTCGGAAATGTTGCGCCCGACAAAGCCCTCACCGGCATCGGAGACGAGAGATCCAGCGGGCCGGGAGAGATCAAGTCGTCCGCTCACGGAGAGGGAGGCATCGCGAATCGACTCAGCATCGAGCCGCCGCTTGTTCGTGCGCCAGAGGGAATAATTCTCCGGATCAATCTCAAAGTAGTCTTCCCGGAAATCCGAGTTCATTCGATAGGTGCGGCTCATGACGATTTCCCGGATGAGATCCTTCGTTGACCAGTCAAGTTCGTGCAGTCTCACGGCGAGGTAATCAAGGAGCTCAGGGTGGGTCGGGGCTTCACCGGTGGTGCCGAAATTGTCGACCGAGCGGACGATGCCTTCGCCGAACAACCACGACCAGACGCGGTTCGCATAGACGCGGGCAGTGAGAGGGTTTTCAGGAGAGCTGATCCACTCGGCAAGTTGAAGGCGTCCGCTTTCATCGGCACTGATGGGTGCTTCCTCATTCGTTTTTACGACCTGGAGAAAGCCTCGAGGAACCCGTTCATCGGTGGGATTATCCTCCTCGCCGCGGATGAGAATCTGCGAGTCGAAGGGGGAGTGGTGATCGCGCACTCCCATGGTGAGTTTTTTTGGATAACCTTCATCATCGTAGGAGGCGAGAATGCCTTCGGTGATGCCGAGACGGTTGCGAGTCCCGAGGATTTGGAGGCGGACCCGCGTGGCCTCGTCTCCGTTCCCGGCGAGCCTTGCCTCCCGTGCTTCGGCGGAGAGTTCATCGAGACGCCCCTGGAGGGTGGCGCGGCTCAGCTCGAGATCGAGCATCTCGGCGAGTGGTTTCACTTCGCCGGCGGCGTCGGCTCCAGCGGGGAGAGGGATGAGCTCGGTCGCCTTGCGGTTTTGAAGGCCTTCAGCGGTTCCAAAAAGAGTTTCGCTGCTGAGGAAAATCCCGGCCATGGCGTAGTAGTCCGACATCGGGATGGGATCGAATTTGTGGTCATGGCAGCGGGCACAGGCAGCGGTGGTTGCGAGAAAGGCCTGCGTCGTCGTGTCGATCTGTTCATCGACCAGATCAAAACGGAACTGACGGGCGTTTTGTTCGTTGAGACCCTTTGTTCCGATCGCGAGAAAAGCGGTCGCGATGGTCAGCTCGGCGGCCTCGGTTTCATTTTCCGAAGGCAGAAGATCACCGGCGATCTGTTCGGTGATGAAACGGTCGAAGGGTTTGTCGGCATTGAAGGAATCAATGACATAGTCGCGATAGCGCCAGGCATGGGGAAAGGTGGCGTTGACTTCCTTTCCGGAGGACTCGCCGTAGCGGGCGACATCGAGCCAGTGGCGTCCCCAGCGCTCGCCGAATTGTTCGGAGGCGAGGAGTTCGTCCACCTTTTCGCTGAGCGCTTTTTCAGGATCAGCGGCGTAGCTGGCGACAAAGGCTTCGACCTCGCTGCTGGCCGGGGGAAGTCCCGTCAGGTCAAAGGAAAGACGGCGCAGCAGGGTGCGCGGGTCTGCGTCGGGAGCGGGGGAGAGCTCTTTCGCGGCATGGCCCTCGCTGATGAAGAAATCGAGGGCCTGCTTTGCCCAGCCCGTGTCGGTTTCCGAATGAGGAATGGCTGGTTTGTCAGGTGCCTGATAGGACCAGAATTGACGGCCCTCTTCCACATCGATGGTGTTGGTGTATTCGTGTGGAGCGCCCTCTTTTGCCTGTCGTTTTCGAGGATCGGGTGCCCCCATCTCGATCCAGGTTTTAAAGTCGGCGATGACCTCATCGTCGAGCTTGTATTTGGGTGGCATTTCGAGGCTGCTGTCTTCGTAGGTCATCGCGACATAGAGCAGGCTTCCGTTCAGGTCGAAGGGGACCACGGCGGGTCCGGAATCTCCCCCTGAGAGAGTTGTCTCGCGGGTATCGAGAAGGAGGCCGCCTTTCACTTTATCACCTTCTTCGGCGTGGCATTTGTAACAGTGCTCGACAAGGGCAGGGCGGATCTTCTTTTCGAAGAAGTCAGTTTGTTCGTGTGTCAGGGGCTTGTCGCCCATCTCCTGAGCGGTGAGAGGGCTGAGGAAAGCGGGAGACAGGAGAAATAGGAAAACGGCAGCGCTGAGTTTCATCGAGTCGGGTGAATTGTGGTATTCAACCAGCGCGGCGGGAAAAAGTTTCCAAGTTTTTGAAGAGGTTGCGGGAGTAGGGTTGAGCGTGAGCAAGAACTTTCCCTGACTATGCGATCCACTCGCTCACGCTCGCGGCTACTTTGTGAAACGCGCTCATGGGAAAATGAGCATTCATCTCGAAACCGTAGGGTTGAGCGTGAGCGAGAACTTTCCCTGACCGCGCGATCCACTCGCTCACGCTCGCGGCTACTTTCTGAAACGCGCTCATGGGAAAATGAGCGTTCATCTCGAAACCGTAGGGTTGAGCGTGAGCGAGAACTTTCCCTGACCGCGCGATCCACCCTTTCACGCTCGCGGTTACGGGAGCAGTGGATTCTCGAACCAAATCACGCCGAGGCCGGCGCTTTCTTCGCAGGTCACGAGGTCGAGATCTCCGTCAGCATCGAGGTCAAGGAGCTCAATACGGTCATACTTCACTCCGCTTGCGTCGCTGATCGGGAAATACTCGGAGAAAACGTTCGCCCCGAGCACGCCCCGCTTTTCCCCGTCAGCCCGCTCGCAGGTGATCGCGAAGTCGGGGATCTCATCGCCATCGAGATCGCCGATGCGAACGGCTTTGACGGTGCCAAACTGGTCTTCGGGCAGAGGGTCGAGATCCGCGCTGTCCTCCCAGGCGGCGAGAGGGTTTTCGGGTTGATAAAACACCGCGATCCGATCCGGGCGGATCGCGGCGACGACATCGAGCTTTTCGTCATCGTCGAGAAAAGCGAGGTCGAGAAACATGACTTCTTCGCCGGGAGCGGCGACACAGACCGGCTTTCCAAACCAGGGCGCTTCATCGAGAAGAGGAAGCAGATGAATCCCTGAATGCAGCCCCTTCCGGTCGGAAAACACCAGGTGGCGTTTTCCTTCCTCCTCGAGAAGGCGAAGGCTCATGATCCAGCCGACGTCGAAGAGACGGTGAGATTTCCAGACGGAGAGGTCGCGTGCCTTCTCGTGCCCCGGATTTTCAAGCCAGGTGAGCGAGGCCCCGGCATTCTTTGAACCCACCAGGAGATCGAGATCGCCGTCGAGATCGACATCGAGCGGCAGGCAATACATCCACCACTGAGAATTTTTCGTGGTCGGAAAAGGAGCCGTCTCCCACGACTTTTCATCGGCAATATTTTCCGCCTGCCCGGGGCACCAATGAACATAGACGGTTCGGTTTTTCCCCTCGGTGGCTGAGACGACATCGAGCCTTCCGTCGCCATCAAGGTCGGCAAAGACGGCATCCTCAGCGGAACTCACTCGTGAGATCGTGGTGGCGGGCCAGGGTTCTTTCGATTTTTCCGGGCCGGGATTGAGATAAACCCGGATCGCATTTCCCTCTTCCCAACCGGTCACAAAATCGATCAGACCGTCACCGTTGATGTCGCCGGGACGAACTCCGTCCGCCCCGCTGAGGTGCTCGATTCCCCGAGCGGCATCGATCGTGTGCATGGGCCAGTCCGCTGCGTGGGATGCCGAAAAAGCACTGGCGAGCAGGAACGGCATGAGAGTAGCTGTCACAGTTTTCATTGTCAGACGTATTCAATAACGGCATGCTGCCGATCAGCGAAAGCAAAGATTCATGAGAATTCCGTTCCTTCTCCCGGCGCTTGTCGTCACTCTGGTCCTTCCCGGGCTGCAATCGCAGGAAAAGGAGTTCGATCCTTTTTCTGATGAAGCGGCGGAAGCTCTGCGAGAACAGCAGAAGCCAGAGTCGCCCGCCCAATTCATCGAGCCGGGGAAAATCCGGGAACTCACCGCCCTCGCGAAGCCGTCGATTGTCACGGTCCGGCAGCTCGGGCGCGACGGCAAGGGGCGCGGCACCGGCTCGGGATTCATCGTTTCAGAGGCCGGGCTGATCGTCACCAATTTGCATGTCATCGGAGAGGGGCGGGCCATCGAGGTCGAGCTTTTTGACGGAACAACAAAACCGGTCACAGAAATACATGCCTGGGACCGGCGCTACGACCTGGCGGTGATTCAGATTGAACCCGGAGATCTCAAACTCGAAGCGCTTTCTCTGGCTCCGGCGGGCAAGGCGGAGCAGGGGCAGCTCATCGCGGGTTTTGGCGCACCGCAGGGTCTGAGTTTCAGTGTTGTGGCCGGAGTTATTTCGGCGATCAGGGAACTCGAAGAAGGCTTCGTCGGCAATGAGACGCCGGATTATCCCATGCTCCAGCTCGCGATGCCAATTGAGCAGGGGAACAGCGGAGGTCCGGTCATCAATATGGAGGGCGAAGTGCTGGGCGTCGTCACGCTGAGGCACCGCGTGACCGACAACCTGGGTTTCGCTGTCCTCGGTAGCGATTTGCAGCGCCTTTTGGACAAACCGAACCCGGTTCCGATGGAACGTTGGCGGACGATCGGGTTGCTCGATCCGAGGCAATGGAAACCCATCATGGGAGCGGACTGGACGCAGCGCGGCGGGGTCGTTCGGGCGGGGCAGTTGGGCGATGGTTTTGGTGGGAGGACGCTTTGCCTCTCGAGTGAAGAGGTCCCTGAGGGCAGTTATGAGTTGGAAGTCACGGTCCGGCTCGATGATGAATCCGGCGCTGCCGGGCTTGCCTTTGCCTCGGACGGGGGCGACCGACACTATGGCTTTTACCCGAGCGGAGGACAGATGCGTCTCACCCGCTTTGAGGGACCGGATGTTTACAGTTGGGCGATTCTTGAACAGTTGGAGGCCCCGTCCTACAAAGACGGGCAGTGGAATACCCTGAGAGTGAAAGTCGAGGAAACGATGATTTCCGGATGGGTCAATGGCGAAAAAGTCTTCGAACTGGAAGACGCGGGGCTGCGGGGCGGACAGGTCGGGCTCTGTAAATTTCGACGCACTGAGGCCGAATTTCGCGGCTTTGCGGTCGCGCGCGAACTAGGGGTGAAATCCCTCCCTTCAGAGGAGCGGACTCGATTAACGGAGAGCATTGATCATTTTCTCGACAAAGAAAAGGTCGAGGAAACGATCGCGGAACTGAGTCGTGAGAGCGAGCACGGTCGCTTCCTCCTGCTTGAGCGCGCGGCGGAGTTGGATCGACTTGCGGCACGCCTGCGTCAGTTGGAAGGAGAAGTCTACCTTCGCGAAGTCATCAATGAAATGACGATGGCTCTGGATCGGCCCGAATCCGAGATCGATCTTTTTGAGGTCGGGCTCCAGATTGCCCGAGTCGATGACCCCTTGCTGGACCTGAACTATTACCGCTCCGCCTTCGCCCGGCTCGTGAGGGACGCGTCGGAATACCTCGAGACTCACGCGCTGGAGGGAAGCGAAAAGGAACGCGTCACGGCTCTCGCTGAATTTCTGTTTCAGGAAAACGGATTTCATGGAAGTCGCAGCGAATACTATCATCACGCCAACAGTTATGTGAACCAGGTCCTCGACGATCGGGAAGGGCTTCCGATCACCCTGAGTGTGATCGTTGTTGAAGTGGCGCGGCGCCTCCAGATTGAAGGGGTATATGGCGCGCCGCTTCCGGGGAAGTTCATGGTCGGATTGGACTATGAGAGCGAGGGGAAGAAGAGTTCGCTTTTCATCGATGTGTTTGAAGGAGGGCGTATTATTGATCGGAGTGGTGCGGTGCGTGAGATCTGGGAGCTTCTGGGGTCAGCCCCGGAGAAGTCGGCCTTTCACCCCGCCGATGCCCGTCAAATCGCGGTCCGAATGCTGCGAAACCTCGTCGATATTGAAATCAACCGGGAGCAGACTCCGGACGGAGCGGCGGACTACCTCGAGTTACTCCTTGCGATCGAGCCCAAGGCTGCCCAGGAGCGATTTCAGCGCGCCCTTCTCCGGATGCAGGACGACAATGTCACCGGAGCAAAGGAAGACCTCGACTGGCTCCTTGAGCATCGTCCGCCGGGGATTGATTACGGACGCCTCGAAGTGTTTCGGGGGACGTTGGTGGAGGATTGAATGTCCCGTGACTTTCGATGAAGACCTTTCGATGGGCGGTGCCGGCTCCTCCGCGAAGCGCCGCTGAGCAGAACGGAGAGTCTGAAGGGTAGTCGAAAGCTGTCATCTTGACATTTTCTCGCAACATGGCTAACTTGGCCACATGATAACGTCGACCTTAGCAAAGACGAAAGATCACTTAAGTAGTCTTCTGCGCAAAGTGCAGGCAGGGGAGACGTTAATTATTTTGGATCGGAAAACACCCATTGCCAGAGTCGAAAGAATTCTCTCTCCGTCCTTGAATCCTCATTTGGTAGCCCCGAAAGCTGAATGGTCACCGGACAAAATTTTGAACCTGCCGAAGGGGCAGCTGAAGTCCGGCGCCGAAAGTCTAGTCTCGACGGTAATCGCTGAGCGGGAGTCAGGATGGTAAGCTACTGGGATACGTCCGCGATTGTTCCTCTCCTCGTCTCTGAATTAGAGACTGAGGCACGGGAGTCCCAATTATTGGCAGCGGAAGGTTGCGTCACTTGGTGGGGTACCCGAATCGAAGCAATTTCCGCGCTCTGCCGTCGTGTGCGGGAGGGAAGTTTGAGCGAGAAAGATTTTGCTTTCTCGTCCTCCCGTCTCGAAGGGCTCAGGCAGCAATGGACAGAAGTGGTGCCTTCGGCTGCTCTGAGGAATCGCAGTGAGAGGCTCCTGAGACTGCATCCTCTTAGAGCCGCAGATGCCCTTCAGCTCGCTGCCGCGCTCATGGCAACCGAAGAACAGCCGGAAGGCTCCACTTTTCATACCAGCGATCAACGCCTTGCCGAAACGGCAAAATTGGAGGGATTCACGGTGGTTTAAATTTCCCCCTGAGTTTGGGGAACCGGGGGTTGTCGCTCTCTTGAGATAGTCTGGAAGGAAATGAACGAACAAACCGCGCGCGGGACGCACGCAGCTGACTAAAGGTAGAGACGGGCGTCCCGCTCGTCTGCATTGGACCGGCCGACCACAAAAAAGCCGCTCCCGTTTCCGGAAGCGGCTCTTTTGAAATCGATTAACGAAGTCGCGGAAGCTTAGGCTTCAGCGGCATCCGCCGTCTCAGTCGGGACGAGAACGTCCACGAACTCGATCAGTGCCATCGGAGCGGAGTCCGAAGCACGCTGGCCGAGTTTGATGATGCGAATGTATCCACCCTGGCGATCTTTGCAGGCAGGAGCGATTTCTTCGAAGAGAATTTTCATGCTGCGCTGCGCGAGCTGGTTACTGCCGAGCAGTGAAATGGAGCGGCGACGGGCGTGAAGGGTGTCCTTCTTGCCAAGGGTGACGAGCTTTTCGACATGGGGACGCAGTGCCTTGGCTTTAGCCAGGGTCGTGCGGATTTGACGATGCTCGATGAGGCTGGCGCTCAGGTTACGGAGAAGTGACTCACGGTGTGCCTTGTCGCGCTGGAGTTTTACGGTTTTGCTTCGATGTCTCATCAGAAAAGATAGGGTAAGAGTGGGGAGAGGCCGGAGTGGAAACTCCGGCCCGGGTTTCGGTCAAGCCGATCAGTCGTTGATGTTCTGGGCGATAAGAGCAGCAAGGCCCGGACCCTCAACACCGCGGTCACCACCCAGGAGAGTGGAGGTGAACGGCGACTCGAGGAGGCTCGGATCGATCTGCATTCCAAGAGAGAGACCGAGCTCGTGGAGCTTGTCTTTGATCTCGTTGAGAGACTTCTTACCAAAGTTACGATACTTGAGCATCTCGGCTTCGGACTTCATCGCAAGCTGACCCACAGAAGTGATATTTGCGTTGTTGAGGCAGTTGGCGGCGCGAACGGAGAGTTCGATCTCGTTGACGCTCATGTTGAGAAGCTTCTTGAGCTCAGCGTTCTCTTCGCTCTGAGTCTCAGGGCGGTCTTCGATCATGATCGCGTCGTCGTCGTAGTTCACGAAGACGTCGAGGTGGTGGCGGAGAATCGCGGAAGCCTGAAGAAGGGCGTCGTGCGGCTCGATGCGACCGTCGGTCCAGATCTCGAGCTTGAGCTTGTCGTAGTCAGTGCGCTGACCGACACGAGTGTTCTGCACTCCATACTTAACGCGGCGGACAGGGGAGAAAATCGAGTCGATTGGAATCACGCCGATCGGCATGTCGGGGTGCTTGTTGTCCTCGGAAGTGTTAAAGCCACGTCCGACGCGGACTTCCATTTCCATGGAGAACTTGGTGTCGCGGTCGAGGGTGCAGATGTGCTGGTCCTTATTCACGATCTCATACTGAGAGATTTCCTGAATGTCACCGGCGGTGACGGCACCGGCCTTATCGACGGTGATAGAAAGGGTCGCAGGGTCTTTGTCCTCGAAGTGCTTGAAGCGGATCTGCTTCAAGTTAAGAACGATTTCGGTGACGTCTTCGACGACTCCAGGGAGAGAAGTGAACTCATGCTGCGCACCGGCGATGCGAACAGAAGTGATCGAAGCCCCTTCAAGAGAGGAGAGTAGAACCCGGCGAAGGGTGTTACCGATGGTGTGTCCGAAACCAGCCTCGAAAGGCTCTGCCGTGAAGTGGGCGAAGGTTTCGGTAGCGGTGTCTTCGTTTTTAACGAGACGTTCTGGGACTTCGAATGGAGCTAATGATGTTGCCATGTAGGATTGGGGTAGCCGGGTTTCCCTTTGGTGAGCGATAACCTTCGTGAGAAGACCAGAGGACCGACGGCAGATTTGAGTAGACGCTCGGGCGCGGAATATGGTCGGTTTTCACCGAATGTAAACTGATAATTTCCTTTCCGAATAAGGCCTCTATGCTGGAAAGAAGAAAGCCCCCGCAGTTTCCTGCGGGGGCTCACTCAGGTTCCCAAGTTGCCCGGTTGGTGTTGCAACCGGTGGGGACAGGCCTCAATGGTTACTTCTCGGACTGTCTGTCAAAAAAGTCATTTGGCTGAGGGGTTTGGGAAATGGGTTCTTTTGCGGGTTTTGAGGCCGCTTTTGAAGGAGAAGGTGCATTCCAGAAGGTAGCGCCCTTTGCTGTATCCCACGAGGTAGCGCTCCAGTGGGTGGGGAATCCGGTCAAGGCGGGATTCGGCGTTGCGGCGGTTTTCTCTTCTTCTTCGGCGAACAGGCAGCCGGAAAGGACGATGAGAGAAATGATGGCAACGGAAAAGAAATTCATTCTGAGATTGCCAATGAATTGGCGTCCCATAATTTATGAAAATTATAATAATTGTCAATATTATAATTCAACATTCGCTGATTTTTTAGAAAGCGGATCAAATTCTGTCTCAATCAACTCGCGAGTGCATTCCCGAAGTGCCTAGACTCGGAATAGGGCTCCCATCTTTTTCCCGAGGATTAATCCTGCTCCCGTGATCGTGATCGCAAGAAACGCCATCGCCCATACTCCGAGTGCTGAAGCGATGTGCGGACCTGTCCCCAGCGAGGAGACGAGCGCATAGATCGCCTTCGTAATCGGGAAATGCTGCTGTTGCTCAGCGAGGATGAGTGAGTCTGACACCTCCAGCATTGCGAACGAAAAGGCGAGCAGTCCCCCGGCGATGAGATTGGCGGCGATGAGTGGGAGCGTCACTTTACGAAGCGCCTTCAGGGGCGGGCATCCGAGATTCTGCGCGGCCTCTTCGAGGGTGACGCTGGTTTGCTGGAATCCAGCGGCAGCAGCCCTCACGACGTAAGGAAGACGCCGCACCGCATAGGCGATCACGAGAATGAGGATCGGATTCTCCCCGAGGATGAGAAAGTCAAAAGGCTGGCCTTCGCGTGTCATCGCAAGATAGCCGAAGGCAAGAACGAGCCCGGGCACGGCCAGCGGAAGCATCGCCATGGCATCGAGTAACTGACGCCCGGGGAGCTTCGTCCGCACCACGACGTAGGCAATCGCGATCCCGAGGATGACGTTGGTTAAAGTCGCGAGGGAGGCATATTTTAGCGAGTTCCCGATCGAATTGAGCGTGAGAGGATGACCGAGCGCGTCTTCAAAATGCTGAAGCGTGAAGTCGGAGGGCAGAATTGTGCCATACCACTGGTTCGAAGCCGAGAGTAGGATCACTCCAAAGTGAGGCAGCACTGCCAGTCCTGTCACGAGCGAGAAAGCACCGATACAGACCATGTTCATGACTGGTGAGGCATCGCGGAGCGATCGGCCTGTTGAAGCCCTGCCTGAGCTGGCACCAATTTCCCGTCCGAAGAGCCACTTCCCCAGAAGATAAAAAATCACAGTGAAGAAGAGCAGGACAACGACGAGCGCGTAGGGGAAGGGGTTTCCGCTGAGATCCTTGATTCCATGAAAGATCTGAACCGAGGTGACGCGGCTGAAATCGAAAATCAGGGGAACGCCAAGCTCCGTGAATGACCAGATGAAAATGATCGTCGCCCCCGCAAACATCCCCGGCATGATGAGCGGAAAGGTGATTCGGAAGAGTCGGCGCAGCCCATGGCAGCCCAGATTTTCAGCAGCTTCCTCCATCGCAGGATCAACATTGGCGAGTGCGGCCGAGACGTTGAGGTAGGCGATCGGGTAGAGGTGCAGCGCATTCATGAGCACGACCCCGAAGAGCTGGCCTTCGCCAAGCCAGTCATAGGGAGCGTTCGCTTCCATGAATCCCAGATCGATGAGAAACGAATTGAGAACTCCGGCTTGTCCGAGGAGCTGTTTGATGCCTAGCGCCCCGACAAAGGGCGGAAGAATGAGGGGAACGAGAATCAGGGAATTCAGGATTTCTTTGCCTTTAAAATTCCAGGTATTCGCGAGCAAAGCGAGGGGAAGAGCGATCACCAGAGACAAGATAGTGGTGAACAGTCCCATATAGAAAGAGTTCACCAGTCCCTCAACATAAACAGGATTCTGAAAAATTTCGATGACGTAGGCAAAGGTGATTCCGCCATCGGTGGTCACGAAGGCCTCCTTCACCGTATGCCAGATAGGATACACGAAAAACAGCGCAAAAAAGATCGCGGTACCGACATAAATCATGATGGCAAGCTTTCGGTTCATGGCTTGCTACCTCCTTTGACAATGCTCTCGTATTTCTCACGAAATGAAGCGGTAATCTCACGGGCAAGCTTCACTTCGGCGACCTTGTCTTTTGTTTTCAAAACAGCAGCAATCCGGTTGGTCGCATTATTGTAGCTAATCAGGGAAACGTTCTCGAAGGCCTTAAGATCTTCGGCTGGCATACCCCTGTTGATAAGTTGTTCCCAGGCATCGCGTTGTTCTTCGTGCGGGTCAATGCAAGTCGCCTTGATGATGAATCGGAGGCTGGCGAAGAGGGAGCCAGTCCATTCGTCGTGATAGGTGAATCCTTCGGCAATCTCATAGGGATTCACCTCGGGATCACTCATCGAGGTTCTATTCTCCTCCGTGTAGAAATCTCGTCGAATTGGAGGGCGGCGCAGCGCGTAACGGTCGGGACCGCCTGCTTCACCTACGCGAAAGTTCCACAGTCGCTGGCCCTCGGGAGAAAGCACGAAGCGGATGAAATGATGCGCCAGTTCGGGGTGGGGGGCACCCCGCAGCATCCCGATGGGGTCCGCCCCGATCGAAGTGCCGGCCCTCGGCATCACAAATTGCACATGAGAATCTCCATTCTCATCCTGATAGAGTTCATTGAAAGTCCGCCCGTAGAAGTCAATTGACATGCCGGCCCCGGCGTCTCCCAGGGCCACATCGCGCGGAACTTTCGCAGCGTAATCGGTGAAATAACGGGCATTGGCGCTGATTTTGATGATCAAGCGCATCGCGGCGTCCCATCCTTTAGCGATCGCCTCTTCCTCCGGCATCCCCCCGGCGATGAGGCGCTGAATCTGCTCCTGGATCAGCATTTCAAAGGCCTTCGTCGTCGAGCCTGACTTTGTCGGGTCGGCGAGCGCTATTTGTCCCACGAGTCGGGGATCGGCAAGATCATCCCACCGTTCCAGCCCGCCTTCGAGTCCGAGGCGATCGAGAACGTCGGTGTTGTAGACGATGCCGAATGAAGAGAGCACTGTGCCGACCCATCTGAAGCCGGGGTCGCGGAAGGGCTCTCCTGAAACACTTGCGGGCATGATGTCGTCAAACCACGTGGGTTCCTCTTTGGCAAGGACGGCGGGGCCGTAGCGTTCCGTCGCATCCAACGCGACGAGATTTCCGGAACCTGCCTGACGGGTGAAATCGTAGGCACCACCTCCGAAGAAGAGGTCAATGCCGACGCCGATCTCCGAGTTCAGGAAGAGGGCCCGCGCCGTCGCCGTGAGTTGGTCCGGATTCTTTGGATCTAAGAGGGTCAGGTCACGGACCCAACCCTGTTGAGTGGCGTATTCGGAAGCTTCGTCAAAGCCCCGGTTATCAAAAGCGTCGCGAATCGCGGTGTTGAATGGAAAGTTCGTTTTCAGGCGCCAGAGAGTTTCGAAGCGGGTCGAGTATTCTGATTTTAGGAATCGGGCAATCTCCGAGGTGCCGCCCGGCTGCCTCCAATCGACAAAAACATCGCGGTCATACTGACTTTTCATGTGCCTCGCAAAGGCGCGAGCGAACTCGGACTGAATCGACTCGTTATGCGGTGTGATGATGACAAGCCGTTCGGAATCACCGCGGGTCAGTCCGCCATCCTCCGGATCTGGTCGCAACGCAAACGGAGCCACGAGAACGAGGCCAAGCAGGATAAAAACGATGGAGAGCCGTGTGATCACGTTTCACGAAAAGGGTAAAATCATGACGTCTTCAGGCTTGGCTGAGGCATAAAGCTTCTGCTTCGTGTCGCGAATGATTCGGCGCGGATTCAGTTCTGAAATATGAAACGGCTCTTCGCGTCCTGCAACCTGGAGGGAATATTGCGCGACTTCGCCGAGATAAATAGATTCCGTGAGATGCCCGGCGATCTCATTTCGAGCCGGCGGCGTCGTTTCAATCGAGAGGCATTCCGGACGGATCGAGAGTGTGACCGGCGTTCCCGGTTCGAGCGGATAGTCAGGATCGGTGGGGCGCCCCGCGAGATCTCCGACCGGAGTTTTCACATAGACGTTGTCACCCGAGATAAAGGCGACCTCGCCCTTGATGAGATTGGTTTCCCCGATAAATCCGGCGACGAGGGCGCTGCGGGGGCGACGATATACATCCTCGGGCGTGCCGACCTGGGCGATGTTGCCGCCGTCGAGAATCGCGAGACGGTCCGCGATCGAGAGCGCTTCTTTCTGATCATGTGTCACGTAGATAGCTGTCAGTCCAGACTCTTTGCAGATACGCCTGATTTCACTGCGCATCTCGATTCGCAGTTTTGCATCGAGGTTGGAGAGCGGCTCATCGAGCATGAGGCAGCGGGGGCGGACGACAAGAGACCGGGCGAGAGCAACGCGCTGCTGCTGTCCCCCGGAAAGCTGATTGATCTTGCGTGTGCCAAGGCCCTCCATCTTTACCATGGCGAGGGCTTCTTCGACGCGTGTTTTCGTTTCCGCTTTTGAGATCTTTCTCTCCTCAAGCCCGAAAGCGACATTCTTGAAGACGTTTAGGTGAGGCCAGAGCGCGTAGCTTTGAAACATCATCGCTGTTTCGCGCAGGTGGGGGGGGACGTGAGTAACGTCTTCTTGATCGAACTCAATCGTGCCCGAATCAGGAAGATGAAAGCCGGCAATAGAACGGAGGAGAGTGGTCTTTCCGCAGCCACTCGGGCCGAGGAGAAAGAACAATTCTCCCGCGTGAATATCGAGATCGAGCTGGTTGAGCGCGACGACATCGCCGAAACGCTTTTCCAGTCCGCGGATTTGGATAGATACCATGGCAGGGATTCTTTAGGCGGGCCTGATCGATGTAGCGGAATCCGGGCCGTTGGACAAGGAAAAGAATGACCTCGATCTCGGAAGGCGGGGGCGGAGAAAACTTCTCGCCTGATACCTTTCTCTTTGCTTTGATCGCGGAGTGAAAAAGATATTTCAATCGGTAGGGCCGGCGATCGTGGTCGCGGCTGTCGTTCTCGGGCCCGGCAGCATTCTTACGAGCTCGAAAGTGGGAGCCACCTTCGGGCCGCTCGGGATTCCGGTGGTGATCGTCGCGGCGATCCTCATGATCGGGATGGTTGCCCTCGCCGCGAGAATCGGGGTGGTCTACGAAAAGAGCGCCTGCGATGAACTTTCCTCTCGTCTCGGGAGACCCGTCGCGGTCGCGGTCGGGCTGATTCTTTTTCTCCTCGTGGCGCTTTTCCAATCGAGCAACAACATCGCCGTCGTCGCCGGGCTTTCCCCTTTGATTGAAATGATGAATGGCGGGGCTCCGCTCCCGGTGATGTCGCAGGTGATTCTCCTCATCGTTTTCAACAGCTTCGTGATTTCCTGTCTCTACCTGATGCGGAATCTCTACGGCTCGATTGAGAAGCTCATGAAAATTCTCATCGGCGTCATGGTGATCGCTTTTCTCGTGAATTTCGTCGTCGCTTATCTCACTCCGCGATCCTTTGAACCAGTTGCGGAGACTTCGAAGGGGGATCTCATTGCGCTGCTGGGAATGATAGGGACGACCTTTTCTGTCGGTGGTGCTTTTTATCAGTGCTACCTCGTGAAGGAAAAAGGCTGGGGCCTCGGTGAGGCGAAGCGCGGCGTGATCGACTCTGTGGTCAGTATTTCCGTTCTCGGCGGCGTCACTCTCGTGATTTTGCTGACCGCGACGCGGGTCTTCTACGGGCATCCCGATGGAGTGACGCTCGGACGGGTCGATGACGTTGCCCGTCAGTTGGAACCGCTCTTTGGCTCGTGGGCGACGGTCATGTTCAGTCTCGGTATCGTCGCCGGTGCCTTCAGTTCGTTTTTGGTGAACTCCATGATCGGAGGCACCGTCATGGCCGATTCGATCGGGAAGGGGAGTCGCCTTTCCCAGCCCTGGCCGTTGCATCTCACGACCGTCGCCCTGCTTGTCGGGATGATCGTCGCGATCTTCTCGATCACGAGAGACGGAAGTACCGTGAAGCTGATCACCTTCGCCCAGGCCCTCACCGTGTTGGGAATCCCCGCCTTGGCAGCGGCTCTCGTCTACCTGGGGACGCGGAAGGAACTGACGGGAGAGCGAAAAGTGCCGCGCTGGATTATCGGATTGGCGTCAGTCGGGTTTGTGATCTCGTGTGTGCTTGCGGTAAGGACCGCGCTGGCAGTTTGGGAGAAGGTTGGTGGTTAGCGGATCTGGAACAGCGTCCCCGCTGTCCGCGGCGGTCCTGCGCAGTCGGACGGAGTCTCTGCGGTCGAGCGGGAACTCGCCCCTCCAGGGTTGGTGATCGGATGCGACTCACCCATCAGAAATTAGATGAGGAAAATTCGATTGACTCAGAAATACGTCCTCGTAACATCCATTTTATGCCACTCAATAAACGCCGCCAATTCTTGTTCGCTTTGATTTGTTCCCTTGGGCTGGTTGCCTGCAGTTCTCTCAGTGCTCAATCCTATACTCCTGCGAAAGGGACTGCGGAGCGAACGGCAATTCTCGATACGGTTCGGTTTCCACTGCAGGCTGCGGTGAATGAGAGTATTGTTTTTGTGGTCAACCACATGAAGGTGGAAGGCTCGTGGGCGTTTCTAATGGCGGTTCCTCAGACGAAGGCCGGTGGAAAAATCAATTATAGTGGAACCCAGTTTGCTGCCGATGCCGCAGAGTCCGACGAGCTAACGGTCGCCCTCCTGCAAAAGAGTGGGGGCAAATGGAATACGGTTCAGCATGCCTACTTCACGACGGACGTTTGGTGGGAAGGTCTTTGGAATCAGCACCCGGGCTGCCCACGCTCGATCTTTCCGTAGAGCAACGCATCCGTGTCCGGACCAGGCAAAATGATCTTCCTGGGCCCATCTGAGTGGGCGTCTCATCTGAAATCACGGGCTTGACTTCATGTCATCAATGGTAGAACAATTTTTTCTGTGGCGGGGAATTAAAGTCTATCAGTTGCGGTTGCTGTGGCTGAGGATATTACTCACCGTTTCTTGAGAACAGATTTTTACAGATTCGATCACATGACTAGAAAACCTTGCTTATTGTCCTGCGCAATTTTTGCGTTCTCCATTTTCACCTCAGTCCTTTGGGCACAGAGCGAGCCGAGTCCTTCTCTGCCAGCTCTACCTCCGCTTCCGGGCGAGACGGCTCTTAATCCATCAACTCAGCCAGCAACTCCTTCACTCTCTCCGGTGACTCCGGGCTCCCCTGTTGCTCCCGCCGTCTCAACTACTAACGCTGACGTGGTAGCAAAGGTAAAAGGGGCTTTGGATACCTTTATAGCTGATTTAGACAGTGAACAGCGGGCTGCTGTTCTGAAAGCCCAGTCGATGCCTCCTTTTCCGATGGAACAGTTGTTAGGTCGATGGGTGGGTGAAGTAATCGAGAGCGGGGAATCGCTATACTGGTATTCTGTCGAATACATGGCTAGCGGAGAGGTGAAGTTTGGTGAGGTTACCATTGATGTCACCGCCCAAACCTATTCGGGCCCGACCTTTTACTTTGATTCATGGGCAGTATTTGGGCGTCTCCTCGTCGAAACTGGCGATCCGACTCCAACCGTTATGATTATTGATGCGGTTTCCGACTCCGAGCTGACTACTCGAGTGGTCGAGCCATCCGAGGCCGACGTAGTTTGGACTCAGTCAACCAACACTCGTGTTCGCCCTGATTTTCCGGAGCTCCCAATCGGGTTCAAAAAAATTCAGTAGGCAAGGCGTCATTGGGGGGCACCATGAAAGGAAACGATCTGCTTCCCCTCCTCGTTAAGAAGGCGCAGCAAATCGGATCGGGCTGGCATGCCGGGGACGACGAGGAGGACGATACCGTTTGAACCGGTCACCACGGTTGTTGGGAGTGTGCCTTTGCCAAACTTTACGTTGGAAATATCGGTGATCGCTCCGCTTTCAGCCGGGGACAGGCCCCGAAGAATTTCATAGGCGGGTCGATAATCTGCGATGTATTCGTTCAGCTTTTCGTCGGTGTCTTCCGGGTCGATTGGAATTCCGTAGAATTGGATCTCATCATCGCTGAACTCTTTTACTAATGCATTTCCCTGGGTTTGCCAGAATTTGCAGGCGGGGCACCAGGTGGCCATCGTGGTGTAGACGCGCAAGGTGGCGGGCGGACCTGCGGGATGAATCTTCAGTTCTTTTCCGGTAAACCGGCGGGACGTCATTTGGTGCAACGCTGGTGAGCCGCGGCGGGCATTCCGGCGATAGGGTTCTACCGCGAAGGATTGGCCGGCGGGAGCTGTCTCCGGATTTTCGTAGACGGTGACGAGCGAACCAGTCGGGATGTCCGAGGCGGTTTGTGTTGTTCCTCCAGGCCATTCAATCGTAAGGTTGTCAACTACAGGGGCGGTGCCAACTCCCAGAAGCAAAGTCGCGCTGTTCTGGGCCGCAAAGCCTTCCCCGGCGCGTTGCTCCCGCGCGAGCTGCAATGCTCCAGCCTTAACGGTGACGCGTGCGCCGATGCCGTCACGGTTCGACCATTGGCGAGACGGCGTAGCGCCATGATTTCCGCCGACGAGACGGATCGCAATGATCCCTCCTTGATCATTGCCGCTGCGATATCCGATTTGGTTTCGGTACAGTTTTACGAGAGGAGCGTTCGCATTCACGAGGACAAAATCGAGCCACCCGTCGCGATCGTAATCGAGCGATGCAAAGGATCGGGAGTCGCCGACATGGTCGAGTCCGGAGATGCTGCCAAGGTCAGTGAAGCTCTTTCCCTCGCCACTTAGAAAAAGATGATTCCTTTCGTATCCACTGAAGGATCCAGGGATGAGTTCATCCCCGCCACGCAGGGCTATCATCAGATGCTTACCGAGCATCGCAAGATCCGACCTGCTGCTTTTTAGGAAAGAATTGGAACTGTCAGACTGCGAGACCTCGCGCCAATAGCTGCTTCACAAATCGGGTAATCCAAATTCTCTGGGCGAGGTGTAGTATCCGCTCAGGGCATGGATGTCGAGGTATCCGTCGTTGTTGATATCGACAAACTGCCCCCCCCATGACCAGCCTGCTTTTTCGACCTTCAGCGAAGGCTCATCGATTCCCGAGACCTTTTGGAAGCTCCCTCCTTCGTTTCGAAACAGCGAGTTTCCCCGGGCCATGAGAGCGATGCGTGGATCAAGGGAATCAAACTGCTCCGTGATCCTCCGCCCGGCCTTGCTGTACATGTTCGAGACGTAGAGATCTTGATCCCCATCGTTATCATAGTCACCCCACGAGGCCCCCATCCCGAATCCGATGTCGGTGGTTCCGGTTTCTTCCGCGACATCGACGAACCGTCCGTTTTCGTTCTTCAAAAGGGAATTCCCGGCAAAATCGTTTGCGACGTAGAGGTCCTGATCGCCGTCGCCATCGAAATCAGACCAAGTCGATTGGTAGCTGTTACGGAAAAGCTCCAGATCAGTCGCGGCGGATCCGGGATCTCCGAATTTTCCTCCTCCGAGGTTTCGAAGCAGCCGATTGGGAGGTCCGGGAGCATTGAGGATTTCATGCGCTTCACTGCCACGTAAGAGGGATTGGAGACGGGAGTAATCGGGATGGCTGAGGTAGATGCCGATGGCTTCCGCGTCACTTGAGAGCAGGTCTGCCGCATACGTTGAAAAGTAGATGTCGAGCAATCCGTCATTGTCGTAGTCGACCGCTGATACGGAGGAAACGAGTGACGGAAGGAGTCCCCCGGTTGCTGAGCCGGATCGATCCGAAAATCTACCATTCACATTTTCCAGGTAGAGGCTGGAAAGGAGGTTTCGTCCCAGAAAGGCATCCTTATCCCCATCGTTGTCGAAGTCGGCGAAGATGGCTGACGAAGTGTGATTCTCAATCGCGAGGCCCAGTTCTTCCGCTTTCTCATGGAAGGTTCCGTCCCCGTTGTTTTCATAGAAGAGGTTCGGCCCGGAACGCACCATGACATAAAAGTCATCGTATCCGTTCGTATTCAGATCGACGACGGAAACTCCCGGATGATGGTCGAAGGCATCGCGGGCAAAGTGGCGATACGGCGCTTTCTCCGAATCTAGGGACTCAATCACAAGTTGTTCATGAAGCGACGTCCTTGCGCTGGTGAGATCACCTTGACTTGGCAACGCTTCGTCCAACACATCTTCGAAGAACAACTGTTCGGACTCTATCGCCTCAAGCTTCTCGAGATTCCAACGGGAGATCATCCACGCTTTCTCATCCTCTTTATCTGTCCCGCGCTCCCACGTGACGGCAATTGAGCCGTGAATATTGGTCCAATCTCCCTTTACGAGGCGGGCACTGCCGTTGAATCCTACTTCCGTCTCAAAGGTATCCTTTCCGGGCGAAGTGAAAGATCCACGGACGACGTAGAACTTGGCGTGCTTGAAGTAGGAGACGGATTTCAGGAAGGTCTGCCAGAGTTGAAGGTGATCCCGGGAGGTAGTTTCAGAATTTTTCGAAACTTCCCACGCCATCGCAGCCGGTTTTTCGCGTCGATTATGATCGATTTCCGGTTGTTTGCCGATCAGATCATTCCACTCCAGTTGCTCGCTAAATAGTTGTCTGCTTTGGAAGTCCGGCAAGCTGAGATTGCGGACTGCGAAACTGAGCTGCTTCATGGCGGGGGCGAGTGAAAGAATCGCCTCCTCAGAATCGACGACCTCGCGCCACTCCGCACGTTGGAGGGCATGCGAATCAAAGATGCCGTGGATGCGAAGCGCCCCGTAGACCGCCATCGAGAACGATGCCGCCATTCCGATTTTGGTCAGCCATTGAACTGTAGAATTCATCATGCGATGGCGACTCTTTCGAAGCATCCATGCGCAGAAGGCAGCCGCAGAGAGTGGAACCCCGGTGGCCACTGCTAATTTTGCTACGGGGGAGAAAAAGAGCTCGAAGCTGATCACAAGATTCAGTATTGGGACTGTCACTGCGATCGCAAGAATCGCAAAAGCAAGGGCAACCATGTGTCCTGTGATCCTGAGGTGGCGGCGTTCGCTCATGCGGAAATGATCACTGGTCAGTTTTCGGTTTCATTCGAATCGGTGCTGAAAAAGAAGCGGCTTTCAGTCGCTTTGCTGTGGGTGACTCTACAAGAGCTCAGATCGAAAGCGAACGGTTAGAGGCTGATTGAAGTCGGCATGTCACGTATTGATAATTGGCCGCGCCTTGATCTAAACCAAGTCGGTAACTTATTGGTTTTTACAAAGTTTTTAATATCTTATTTTTAGATTATTGCAGAAATAGATATTCATTTCGAATTTTTAAGAGCATGGTGAGGCAGCTTGGTTTGTCGCACGTCTTTTGATCGAGCGGATCCCTCGTGTCCGCTTTATTTCAAAACATATGGAACCTGCTAAACCTGAGGATGAATCTCCTGAGTCGGATGAAGACCTGAACGCTGAAGAAGTTAAGGGCAAGAAAAACGACTCAAAGCCGGCTGAGGCTGAAAGTTCTGAAAAGGATCAGGAGCGTCCCGATGATGAAACATCGGAGAAACCTGAATCAGTTTCCGAGTCCAGCCCGCCTCCGGCCGCGAGATCTGCGCTGTCAGGTGTATCGAAGCTGAAAGTTGCTGCGATTGCGGGCGCGTCCGTGATCGCCGGCACGGTTGGAATCGCCTACGTCCCGGGACTGTTTGAAAAAGATTCCTCAGGTTCGCGGTGGGAAGACGTTTCACCGAAAGTCGGATTTACTCTGGGGGAACTGTCAGCAGGCGATCCCGTCGAAAGCATTGTCGTGACTCTGAAAACCGGGGCAGAAGGGGATGGATTTAGACGAGCGGGTTGATTTGCACCTCGGCACCGGGTTCCCTTTCTGTCTTTTCCCGCTCGGAGGTAACTCGATGTCACCGGCTTTTGCCGCCTTCTCCCAGAAAACCAGTCTTACGCCCGGCAGTAACAGTCTTCCCGCGGGAGGGAGTGCGACTTTTGAATTCCATCGCGAGGGTGAAAATGGACGGGATCTTCTTGAGTCCACCACAAAGTTGATGAAGGACCTCGTGGTTGGGGATCTTTCGAGTATTGGATTTTCGTCGCTGGGAAAAAGCAATTGGGTTTTGGAGGGTTATATCATCGAAGTGAACGGAAAGCTGTTTGCGAAACATGATTCACTGAGTGCTGAGGCCGGAACGATTCTCAGCGCGGCTCGCAAAGACCTTGATGACAGCAAGCCGGAAATTGAGATACTGCTGTCCGAGATCAAGACCTTGAGTGGCTATATTGCGACCGGACTGGCGAGTGACAAGGATAAGGCGGATTTGAAGGCGAAGGAAGATCTGGTTCAAGAGTCCTCGGAAGGTCTCAATCTGTTGGCCGGTCAGGCCGCGGGATTTTATCCCTGGTATCTGGAGAAGGATAAAAAATTCACCGGAGCGACAGCCGCTTCGACCGCGAATTCGCTGAAGGAGGTGAGTATAAGACTGATCGCCGGAGGCGGCGAGCAGCCGGGGACCCGGAACCATAGGCGTCAGGTTAAGGGAAGCGCCGAGCGAAGTTTGAGTGCTATAGTGATCCTATCTGACATCGATAATCGCGAACGCTTCTCATAGCGGTCATGATAATTCTGTTGTTCAGCAAGCCGCGCCATTAAAGTAACAAAGTCCCCAGCGGCGGCCAGTTGGATCATCGGAGCTACCCACGCGAAGATTCTTTCGAGACTTTTACTGATGCTCACGACAATTGCTTCACAAGGGGCTCCACGGGCTGGCTCTTCGAGCAGTCGGAACACCCCCAGGTTTCCCATCGAGATCATCAGTAGCGCCCATGCCCACAACAAAGTCTCAACGTGGTAAGTGTTGGTGCGGTGCTCAGCAATAGATTTTAAGTGAGTCAGACTTTTGGAGATTTTAAACAAGTTCTCCACCCTCCAGCGTAGACGGTAGAGTTCATAGAGCTGGGTATCGTCAGCTTGCTCGGTGTCTAAATTGGTGACAAAAAACTCCCAACTTTGCAGAGCTAGATAGGTCTTTGTTGGTTGCTTTCTACATTTTCGTTTCGCCGTATCTTTCAGTTTACGACGTCGCTGAGCAGCGATTTTCTCAGGAACACAAATGATGACAAGCCTGCTAGGTAAACGCTTTGCCGCTCCAAGCAGAACCTCCGTTGAAAAGGTTTTGTTAGTCTTCTGAGAGCGGGCACTTGCGAGTTTGAGTAAGTCGACTCGCTTGCCGTCTGGGGTCATCACGACAATACTCGGGTTAAGACGACTCAAGTAAAAGCCCCCCTTCTTTCCGATGGCCTCAAAGACCTCGAGAACGGCGTAACCAAGGTCACGGATGACAAGATCACCAGCTCGAACGATACCTCTAAGAATGTCAGGGGCGGCTGCTTGATCAGGAACGCAGTAAGGCCCGAACTCGGCCTGAAGCCAGCGCCCTGTGAGTAGCTCGAAAGTGAACTGAAGCTTGAGCTGAGCCGATTGGAAACCGTCACGACTGGAGGCACCGGGAAAGCTCTTGATCAGGGAAGGGTGCAACCGAATAGTGGTAGAGTCTCCCACTAGAATTCTGGCAACGCGGGGAAGGTTTTCAAGACCATGAGCAGGTAAGGCGCGGTAAGCCTCGCGCAGTGTCGAGGTGACTAATCCTTTGATGAACTCGACACTGCTGGCATTAAAACGCTCAGAGAGAGCCTGCTTGGAGATGGTTTTTCCTGTGAGCAAGCCAACCTCAATGGCAATCTCACGCAGGGAGCAATATCCTGAGGAAACGCATGAGACAACCGCAGTGGCAAAGATTTGCGGCGTGAGTATTTTTCCTTCGCGCACGTGCCAGCCGGAACGGCGTGCAAGTTTGATGATTTGCGAGGGCTTACGGAGAATGGACGATAGTAGATCTTTCACCGGCAACGTGCATGGGCACGCCTCCTGTCAAGTTTAATTGTTCGTAAATTGTTGAAATTAAACGATTTATAACTTGTTCACGAACTGCTTAACCTGACGCCTATGGGACCCGGAACCCTCTCTACCTTAAGGCGGGCGGGAAAAAGTTTCTTCTCACTTCGGAATCAGATCCGCTCGGAAATGATGATAGCCCTCAGGAATACACACTTTCCAGCGCGGATCTCAAAGACAATCCGATGACGCTTAAAGATCTCGAAGACATCGGAATCGGGCTGATTGGAAATGAAGAGCACTTCGGAGCGATCCCGGATCGAGCCAAACTGCTTGGCGTTGTCGTCACTGCCGACGGGAAGGAAGTCTATGATAGCGAGACAATCTCACTCGACCGTCGGGCGCTGACAGATTTCTGGCTGATTCCCTCTGTCCACTACAACTCCGCCGGTGGACTCGTGAAAAATGAAGAGAAGGAAACCGAAAAGTATCTCTGGGTTTCGGGCATGGCTCCGTTGTCCGAGGCTCCGGATAAGATTGTAGGCGAGCCGATCCCGCCGGTGGCTTTCCCCCCGATTCCAGGCAAGCCCACTGTAGGAATTGTCGGAGCGCCGACAGCGCCACCCGGTTTACCAGCTCTTCCCGAAAAACCATCTACTCCGGGTGGTTTGCCGGGGTTGCCTCCTGCGGTAACGCCCGGGGGAACGACGGGAACAGCGCCCGGGTTGCCCGGTTTACCTCCTTTACCAGGAACGAACGGACCGGGAACTCCCGCTCCTTTGCCCGGTTTGGCCGGAGGTCCCGGCAAGCCTGGAGCGCTCCCTCCGAATCCAGGCTCGACCAATCCCGGGATCACCCGGCCAAGTCCCGGTGGTCACCCTCCGGTGACCACGCATACCGGCACGGGCGGCGGGCTAGTTCCCAGTCCCGGCATTCGAACTTCATTCTCAGGATCGCTTCCGGGATCCTTTGTCCCGAGCGGAGTCGTCGATCCTTTCACCGGCCTGATCCGGGGGACTTTTCAGCGAGGTAATCCGGGGTTCACGCCTATCCGCAGTGGCGGAGGCTCTCTTGGTGGCCTCAACCCAACGGTTTTTAATCAGCCTCCGGTTACGACGAAACCGCCCACAGTGCTGACACAGCTCGATATCGCTCAGATCGCAACGGCCATTCTGAATATCATCAAGCCGACACCAGCGACCCCGACGCCGACGGCGCCGAATCCACCGCCAACGATCGGATCGGTGGGGTTTCCCAACACGATGAGTGGGGTGGAGATGGGAAAGAACACCGTCGTAGATTGGACTCTTCTCGGAAGCTTGACCCCTCTGAGTGGAGTGGCGACTTTCCGAGTCGATCTGATGCCGGTCGTTCCCCATCTCAGCCCGCCGATCCCGGCTGGAGCAAAGCCGTTGGCGACCGCTGTGGCCCTGGCGAATGCACGGAGCGTTATGGTTCCGCCTATTCAGATGCCGACAACGGGGACCTTTCCCGGAGTGGCGAAGGCAGACCTGCCCCTTCTCTATGTGCAGCCCACCGTCACTGCCCTCGACGCAGCCGGTAAAACGATCGGGACGGCGATGGAAGGGCCTGTTTTGCCGCTTTTTCCCGACCCCGGCACCTACAAGAAACACGGGGTCAAGTTCTTGGTGCAGCGTGGAATCAGTGCGAAGCCATCTGACGACTCTGCCTCACAGGTCGGGGGTAGTTTTCAAGTCATGCGCAGTGGGGGGACGACCTTTGATTCGTGGAAAAAACTCGGCTTTGTTCCACCGCAATCGGGGATCAAAAATGGAGCGGCGATTCTTGCGGCGAAGGAAGAGGGGACGATTGAAGGGATTCGTTTCGCGACCACCGAAATCGCAAGCGAACCTCTCGCCTTCAACACCGCGGTGCGAACGCGTGATGGAGACACTGCCATCCTGATTTTTGAATCAGGAATTACTTATCCGAAAGTGAATGGAAAAGTGATCGACGCGGGAACTCAGGGATCGATCAAGGGGTATCGTGTCGTGGGACACATGGGCTTTCTCGCTGGCGCCAAGGGAGGCGCCGGAAGAGCGGACGTGAATGTCCGGGTCGAACTGGATATGGGGTCACCCGGCCCAAGGATCGTCCGCAAGAAAAACGGGGATCACGAATTGGACTGGTTATTGGATAAAACGGCATTTTTCAGGTTGGAGTCTTCTTCTCCCATTGAAGTGCCATTGGTTCCGGGAGGGGCCATGCAGGCCTTTGACATTCCGATTAGCTTCGAGTCTTTGGACAGCTTTGGGAAAATGACTTATCCGTCCTCGCGACCGGCGGATAGTTTTAAGTCGGCTCCGTTCGGATCTGCTATTCTTACCAAAACGACCGCCATTACTCCGGCGGTTCTTGCCGGACATCTGACGAAGCCAACGTCCAAGATGTATAGTTGGTTCAACTTTAACAAGGCCAATAAAATTCCATTCGGAGTGACCGTCACCCTGATGGTGGACACATCAAAAGCCGGACCGGATGACACGCTGGGCATCTTCGGATTGCGGATCATTCCCGACGTTTACTAAGCTTTGTTTTACGTATTTCCCATTCATGAAAATTCCGAAGATTTCCCGCCGATTAGTACGCAAGAGCCTTTTTGTCCTCCTGGGCTCCTTCCTCGCTTTCTTTATTCTCCTCGTGATCAGCTATTGCATTCCGGACCCGGATCATGAGGCAATGGAGGAGCGATTTGAAGCTTTGATCGAATATCGTATGCAGGAAGAACCGAAGAGTGAGCCGAGCGAGGAAATCGACAACATGCAGTTGATCGCCCTCGATTTTGAGGTGAGACAGTTTCGTCAGGCCGTTGCTATGGTGAAAGACACCAAGGGTATTTCGGAGCTTCCCCAGGTGCTACCCGGAGCGCTTGACTCGTTTCTTAGCGGAGAGATTTCATCGAGTTTTCCTTTGATTTGGCCTTATGCCTTTTCCGGCAGTTCCATGGTGATTGGTCATGCCCTTGGAGACGAGCCGGTCGTTGCCTTCTACAATCCGTATTTTGATGTCGCTGTGCTGACACAATGGACGTTTCAGGCGGGAGGAGATCCCGGCTTCAAAATGAAGTCTGCCTACCCGGTGACGGGCCGCGCCATCCTCGAAAACCGCGCCTCGATCGCCTCGGATATGCCGATCTGGAATGACTACGATGAGGTCATTCTTGAGACCCGATTTTTGATGGCGACAAAAGCCTTCACGAATGCTTTTGAATCGATTTACCCTCCGGCGGGCCGCGAGGTCGCGGATCTGACGCCTCATGTCGCTCCCGCAGGAATCGCGCTCTCTAACTGCGAGGATCGGGTCTTCTTTGCGATCAAGTGGGTCATTGATGCTCAGAATCCGAAGGCCCCGGTGAATTACGCAAATGGAATCAAAGACGTTCGCAAAGCACTGTCAGCCCCCTTGAAGGGAAATCTGGAAATGCTCTTACCTGAAGGCAATCCGCAAAATGCCGAGCAGTTTTTTGTCCTGGACCAGGCCGTTCGTGAGGGAATGCAGCCCTACATGGTGATGGAAGAGAACGTCATTTTTGTGAACCCGATTTTGGTTTCCAGTATGTTTATCTCGGTTCATTTCGCGCCCGGCACGAAAGAATATAAACCAGCGCTAGTCGCGCTGTTCAGCCTCGATCCTGAAGATACCGTTAACTGACCTCGAACTCGAACAGGGCGATGCTGCCCGCTCCCACTGATGAAAACGAATCAATATTCCAGCTTCCTGAGTCGATGGCTTTGTCTGCTCCTACTTTTCGCGATGTCCTTCGGGGGCTTGGTGCGGGCGGAGGATGATCAAGGTGCCGTTTCACGAAGCGATCGTGAATTGGTCGAAGAAGCATCATTAATTGCTTCGGCTTTTGTTCAGGAGGTGGCGACCGCTGACGAAGAGGCTTTCGCTTCCATTTTACGTCAGATCTACGGGCTACGGCTTAGCGCTGATGTGGAGAAGGATCTGGTGATGAAGGCGCAGTCCGGCCTGCTGCCATTGCCTGAGCGCATTCTCATTGTATCAGACGAGGTCCTTCCCGAGATGGCGGCCGCCTATCTCGGTCATGAACGGGGGGTGATTCTATTGAACGACAGATTTCGTTCAAATACTGCCGAACTTGCCACCTTGATTTTGCATGAGTGGGGGCACCACATTGATGCGCTCCTCGGACCGGGCGATGCTGATTTTGATGAGGGGGAGTTGTTTATCCGGGGAATGTTGTCCGGTCAGCCAACGCCAGAGCTCATTGTTCATCTTTCAACTGCGGGATTGGACGATGAAGCGATTATCGAATTTGAAGGGCAGACTGTCGTGGCAGAGTGCTTCTTTAGTTCGATTGCGAAGGCCTTCAAGAAGGTTGGCAATGCCATAGCCAATGTCGCCAAGAAGACGGTGAATGCGGTGAATGCGGTGGCCAACGTCGCGAAAAAAGCCGTCTCTGTGGTCAAAAATGCGGCCAAGGCGGTCGGGAACGCGGTCGCCGGTGCCGCAAAGGGAATTGCAAGCGGAGTACTCCACGCGACGGGGAACAGTCGTTTGGGCGATGCCATGGCGAAAAGTGCGAGGAGTTCATTCGGGAGTTCTTTCAAAGGCCTCAAGAAGGCGGGGAGTGACGCGATTGGAGCAGTTGCTGACGCGGGGAATCTGTACAATGCAACGATGGCCGAGTTAGACAAAGTGGTTCCCGGTTTGGGAACGGTCGGCGATTTGGCGGTTTCCTTCAGTCCACTGGGTCCTGCGAAAGGTTTGATCAAAGGCGTCGCCGACGTCAGCAATGTGATTAAGAACGGTGGTAATACTGGTGCGATTTTCGGGGCGGTCGGGTTTGCCGTTCTCGATGCCGGGGGAAGTTATATCGGCAGGGTTGCGGGAGGAATCAAAGGCGCCAAAGCTGCGGGAGCAGTCGCGAAAGGTGGAACTAAGGTGGCTTCCGGTGCTGGAGAGGTGGCGACGAAATCAGGGAGGATCTGGGGCGCCATCAAAGGGGGCGCGAGCAAAGCCTGGGGAGGCATCAAGAACGGGGTTGGAAAAGTCAAGAATCTTGCCGACAAGGCAAAGGGCAAAACCCTCGACAAATGGAAATACACCAAGGTTACGGCCGGTGAGATTGGGAAAGGAAGGAACCTGGTGGTGAATCACCCGAGATGGACCAAGACCTTCGAATTTCTCAATAAGGTGAAAACGGCGGACACACTCATCCGTTCAAAGGATTACATCCCGGGACGCGAACGTGATGACGAATGGACGCTTACCGGTCAAGGTGGGAACGAATGGCAAAATCGGTTTAAGAAGATCGAAGATAAATGGAACCAGAACAGGCTGGTTAATATCGCCAAAGGGAATCCCACATACACAGTGGGCACGTCGATTAAGAATGGAGTGGTCATTTCTATCTCGGGCCGTGTTTCCGGGTCCGATGAAAACGGGAATTATCTCGGAGTCGTGCCCGGTGCAAAGGTGGAGTTTTGGAACGACAATAAGTCCTATTCCGGTTACAGCACGACGAACGAGACAGGCTACTACACGCTGCCAGACCTCACTGCCGGTAGATACAATTTCCGGGTGACAGGGGCAGGTTATACGGCCGAAGACGTGAACCGGGGCTTTACGATTCCTGCCGGAGCCAGCTGGGGGCCGTTCACGGGAGCCGCTCCCGGTGGATTTATTAAAAACTTCATCCTGACAAAAACACAATTTAAGTCATCTCCGTCTGGAACCATGACCGGTCATGCCTGGGAGGAAAAAGGCGGGAAGCGCATCCCGATGGCAGGAGTGAAAATTGTGGCGAAATTGGAGTCCGGAGGGAGCGGCTACAAGGAAGGGCTCACGGATAAGAATGGTGCCTACACTTTCAAGGTCCTTCCGGGCATGTGGAAAGCCACGGCAACGCCGATCGGGAAGGAGCAGAAGACTTATGGGGGAATCGTGACCGTTAAGGAAAGCTCATCGACGACGGCAGATTTTGTCTTTACCGAGGACGATGAAATAGCACCGCCAACCGCAGGGGCTGTGCATGCCCTCGTGTCCGTTCCCGCAGAGACAAGTGGCCCAGTTCCTGTGGTGCGCTTTGTGAATCTTGCCACCGGGAAATCGCACCCGGGCAAGGTAAACCTTGCCAGTCGAACGAACCCGCCGCGTTCGGATCAGGAGCGGTGGTATCAGGCCGACTCTATCGAGCCTCTCGCAGTGGGCAGGTATCGTGCTGAAGGCGAATATCAAGGATTTTCCAAGGTGATGTCGGCAACAAAGACGCTGGCAGCGGGTCAAACGACGTGGTTTGATCTCGTGGTATTTAGAGCAAGGACAGTGGGGGCTCCGGTCAAACCTCCTGCGACGACTCCGCTCCCTCCAATCACGGCGACCGATCCCCCGGTCACGGCCCCCGTTCCGAAGCCGCTTCCAAAAATCAAGCCGGAGATCACTGTTCGCACCTCCGATGATGGGGCACTGCTGTATGGCGTGAGTGTCAAGCTGACGAAGAAGTCTCCCGGTCCGGGCGAGGGAAACACATTGTCTCTCGTCACCAATGACGAGGGGAAGGCGCAGGGAATCCTTGCCGACGGTGAGGGAATTTACAACGTTTTCGCGACTGCCGAAGGGTGCAAAGATTACATCGGTGAAGTGGTCGTGAGCGGAGCGAGCTACAGCTTTCAAATCGAGATGACGCTGTTCCCGCGGATCAATATCACGGCAGTCAACAGCGCGGGGGAATCACTTCCCGGAGTTGTCTTGCAACTGGTCGACAAGACCCGCGGTGAGAGTCTCAATGATGCGGAGAAAAAGCAGAGTGACGATTTTGGTAACGGATTAATTATTCTCGAAGATGGTTATGGGGATTATGCGCTGATGGCGAGTCTGGATGGTTATACTCCCGGCGGTAAGGAGCTTGCTCTAAAAGATGACCCCGCTTCTCCTGGTAAGATTCTGTTTGAAGAAACGATCATGCTCTATAAAACCGGCGAAACACGCCCGGTCGATTTGACGGGAATTCTCGTTGAGCTTTCTCCAGGGCACGACAAGGCCTACAAGGACGGAAAGAAGATTCCGAACGCGCAAATCACCTTCTCACCTGTAGCGGAGGAGACTTTGTCGGCCAGCCTAAGTAGTCCATTGCGAACCGGGGTGGAGGGTGACTTCGATGCGAAGAGCGTCTCTGAAGGAACCTACTCCGTTTCCATTGCCGCAGAGGGCTACGAGGAATTTAAGGGCACAGTAGTAGTGGCTTTCGGCATGGAGCCCATGCTGCTTTCCCTGAAACCACGCAACCTCGCGCGGGATAACTGGATTCGAATGATTCTCTCCGAAGGGTGGGGGAATGTTCCTGATTCCCGGCAGTTCCATCAGAAAGGAACTGCTGAAGACAACACAGACAGCAACGTAGATTTTGCACTCGGAATGTCTGCTCTACAGGATGAGGACAGGGAAATCGCGATTCCTGCTTTTGCCCTTGCCGTCGGCAAGGTGAGTAATGAGAAATGGTGGGATCGCGCCTCTGAAGGTCGAATCTGGAGCCTCATGAAATATCAGGATGCGTCTACGGCGGTAGCGGAGATTCGTCGACTCGTGACGAATGTCTATCACACCCGGGCCGAGACGAACGAGAGCGGAAATACCACTTACGCGATGGGAGTGGCTGTCGGTGTCATGTTAGGTCCGTGGTCCGGCGAAGTGCCGAAGCCGGAATACACCGCGCTTGACGGTGAGGTCACCTCCGCCTTGAAAGGAACTCACCTTGCGATGTATGAAGCGGGTAAAAAAGTAGTTCAGGGACGCTACAATGATCTCTCGGCAATTGAAGCCAAGGCGAAGAAAGAACTCGCCGATGCGACGGAGGCTAAGCGCAGGGAACTATTAGCTGACCTTGAGAAACAGCGGCAACAACTTCAGGCAGACTTGGCGACCAATGTGAAGCAGCAGGAGGAGCAGAATCAAAGATTTACGGGATATCGAACGAATGCCGAGACACAGATTGCAGGGCATAACAATCGAATCACGGAAATTACCAATGAGGCCAATGCTCTCAGTGCCGAGATCGCCCAACTTCAAGAAGCGATGAACACGGGGATGCAAGCGCAGGCGAACCGGCGTATCGAGGAACTCCAGGGAGCTTTGAACGCCAATATCGCAGGCCAGAATGCCGAAGTGCAGCGTTTTGAAAAATACGGGCAGGAACTCGGCGCGCAACTTCAGGGCTATGTGGATCGCATGAATGCGATCAATGCTGAATTGACGGCTCTGGGGCCACAGATACAGCAAGCGGAAGCCGATGCGGGTGCGCAAATGGCTGCGGGCGGGCAGGCGCGATTGGCAGAGATCGAAAATGAGCGCAACATGATTGCGCGGCAGTTGAGCGAATGGGAGGGCTTTCTCACGGGCCTTCAACAGATGGGAACTGCGAATCAGGAAAACATCCGGGTGGTCAACGAGGAGTTGATGCAGATCGGGCGGGATCAGGCAGCACGAGAGGAGGAGGGGGGGTACCTCAACCGCATGTCACCTTACTGCGCGGAGTGCATCAACTTTACCGAAAAACCCCCGCAGTGTGAGGCTTGTTTTGCCATTGCCACGAATAGATCAGTCGAGATAGAAAGATTGAATCAGGAGATGACGGCAGCCCAGGCCAGAGACGGCGAGCTTCGGCAATACATTGAGGGACTGAACGCCAACTACAATCAGCAAAAAGCACAGTATGATGAGGGTGTTGGACCGATCAGAGGTCGGGATGAAGCTCTTGTGAATGAATACAATCAACTCTTGAATCAGTTGAATAACATGGCACCTGCTGACAACTCGATGGCAACCAACCTGCGCCAAAGAGATGCACAGCTCAGGCAGGAATATGAGAACAATCAGACGATGTACACGAAAGCAGAAGCAGGGTATAACAACGAGAATGCTCTATACACGCAGCAAATTAATGAGCTTAAAGAGAACGAAACTTACCTGAGGGAACAGTTAGCTAACGTCTCCGCTCCAACCGATGGACCGGAGAAAGCTCTCATCGATGAAAAGACGGCGCGATACACCTTGATCAGCGCGGAGTATGAGAAGATTCCCCTGTTGATCGCGGGTGTGCAGGAGGCTTATCAGATCGAAGGTGGGAAACACACGGCGGAAATTGAACGTTTGACCGGAATCGCCCAGGCACTGACGAATCAGGTCAATGAAATCGGCACGAAGATGGGAAATCTCCCCGGTGAGGGAACAACGCCTGATGGCGAAGTCAATCCGAACCGGGCAACCCTGGCCTTCAGTAACTACTTTGAATACCCGCTGGAGCAGCGACGCCAGGAATTGCTGAACTATGTGACTCGAAGTTCAAGCCTGAGCGTGCCACAGTGATGTTGAAACCTGAGAGGAAACGAACCCAAATTTGTTTATTTAATCCAATGTTGCCATGACCAGAAATTTCCTGACTACCGTTCTTGTCCTTATCTCAGGTTTAAGCTGTGGAACCACTGCTGGAATCGCCCAGAATGAGGCGATGAAGTCTGTGACGGAGGATTCACGTCCGGTCAAAGTTGCGTTTTCTAATGAGACAGCAGGAAACCTGACGGCCCTCTGGATGGACGAAAAAGGAATCGCTCAGGAGATCGGAACGATCTTCCCTCACCAGGTTGTTGAGCTGACGACCTTTCCCGGCCATGTGACCGTTTTCTCTTCGGGCGGGCACCAGATCTCCAGCTTCCGCGCTACGGTTTACAGCAACGGAGCCTCATTTGGAATCGCCGGGACTGCGGCTTCGGTGGACCTCCAAACTCCTCAGGTGATTGGCTGCACCTTTCTGCCCCCCGAAATTGCGGTTTGTACTTTTCCGCCGCCGGGACAGCCTGCAAATCTTCCTCCGAACGTGATCGTTTGCACGGCGCCACCGGCAACGCCGAAGGGAGTAGTCCCTACCGGAGTCAGAGTCTTGCTGACTCCTCCGCCGGCGACTCCCGGAACCCCGGGGACGACAACGGTGACTCCGCCGCCCTCCATACCAGCGAAACCGGTTGCACCTCAGGCCCCGGTTGCTCAGGGTAACCCGCCGGTCACGGTTCAGGATGTGGGCGCTGTCATCCGTTTTATCATCCAGAATTTATAGGACGGAAAATTCAGGGTCATCACTTCCCTAAAGCCTTTCTCCATGAAG
>Ga0222653_1000081_pt1 | contig 59652 bp, 60 predicted proteins | sample AntAcemetagen419_FD_179856 | JGI IMG/M metagenome (GOLD analysis project Ga0222653, IMG submission 179856) | Saline water microbial communities from Ace Lake, Antarctica - #419 | ecosystem: Environmental > Aquatic > Non-marine Saline and Alkaline > Saline | place: Antarctica: Ace Lake...
ACCTAGAGGGTCAGATTCTACGAATTAAGGGGTCGCGGACGCATTCCAGACCGCCTCATTCTACGACTTGAGAAGCACGGAACCGGCCGAGAGCCGCGGGATTCTACGGATTAAGGGATTCCGACAACGGCGTGTCCGCAGGATCCCTCTATAGAATCAGATTACTCCCGATAAGGGAAGCTTATCGGGAGTAATACACAACCGACACCCCCGGCGCTTTATTGGATATATTGTAGCCTAAAGCGCCGTTACGCGCTATGTTAATCCCCATGTCGCTCGACGATTCCACCGCCCTGTCAATCGCTTGGCAACACCCGCCGGCCTGGACGCGCGCCACGGCCGATGATGCCCTTTGCGAGGCGACACTGCGCGCCGGTGCCGCCCTGGCCCTGATCGACCAGATGGTGCGTCGGGACACCCCGTGGCGCGGCGCCTGGCTCGACCGCCTGGCGCTGGAGGCGGCAGCCGCCTCGCTGCGCCTGCTGCGCCGGCCGGAGGACGTCGCCGGGATCCGCGACGCCCATCATCTCTGCCGGCCGGGCGACGATCCGGGGCCGGCCGGTCGGATCTACGCGCTGTGGCAACGGCTTGCCGCGCACCGGCCATCCCTCCAGAGCGACGACGTGGCGCACGCAGCCAACCGGTGCGGAATCTCCTGGACCGACGACCTCGAGGCAATCCGCGCCGCGGCCGTCGATGCGGCACCCACCTCCACACCCCTCGCCGCCGCACTGACGTTGCTGGCCTCGCATTGCGTGGAGCGGCTCGACGCCCTGCCGGTTCTGCTGTGGCTGGCCGACACCCTGCTCGCCCGCCGTGCCGGCTGGCCGGTCGGCGTGCCGCTGCTGGCCCGCGCCGGCGGGCCCCTGACTCGCGCCGACGCCACAACCGACGACCGCCGCCGGGTCGTCGCTTCCTATGCCCGTGCCGCAATCGGGGCACTGGATGCCGCCCGGGCGATCGCCGAGCAGGGCGCAATCCTGCAGAGCGTGGCCGGCAAGCTGCGCGCCAAGGGAGCGCCCGCGGTCGTGTCCGCGCTGCTCGCCCAGGACGCCGTGGGACCCGGGCTGCGCGTACGAGACCTCAGCGATCGCGGCCTGCGACGGCTGTACGACCGCTTGGCGGCCCTCGGTGCCGTGCGCGAGCTGACCGGTCGCGGCACCTTCCGGCTCTACGGGCTCTGAGCGGGGTGCGCGCCCCTGCCCTGTTCGACACCGAGCTCGCGGACCTCGAGCCGGAGGCCCGTTGGCGGGAATGGCTGGCCCGGGTCGAGGCGGTTATTTTCGCGTCTGCGGAGCCGGTGTCGCGCGAGGTCCTCGCACGCGTGATCGGCGCGCAGTGCAATCTCGACCTGTTGCTGGCCGAGCTGGAGGCCGCACTCGCTGCCCGCCCCTACCAGCTGATCCATGTCGCCGGCGGCTACACACTGCGCACCCGCCCGGAGCACCGCGACGCTATCCGCACCGCCTTCCCCGATCGCGACGCACCTTCCCTCACGAAACTCGAGGCGACGGTGCTGATGACCATCGCCTACTACCAGCCGGTCACCCGCGACCAGATCGGCTGGATCCTCGGTCACCGCGTCGACGGCCGGCAGATCGATCGCGACCTGATCGGGCGGCTACGCCGCCTCGGGCTGATTGCGAACGGCCCGCGCAGCCCGGAACCCGGGGCGCCTATCCTGTACGTGACCACTCCCATGTTCCTCAGACAGTTCGGTCTGGAGTCGCTGGACGCGCTGCCCGAGCGCGAGAGGCTCGATGACGCCGGACTGCTGGACAAGGCCAGACTGCTCGCACAGCGGCGCGCTCTGACACCGGACTCGGTTTCAGCGTTGCCGGCGGTCATCGACGAAGAAGAGGCCGTCGAGCCCCTTGAGGGGTGAGCCGAAAATGCCCGTTTTCATCGGGAGATTCGGACCAGGAAAGGCAGCATTGGGTTGGCTTGAGCTACAGCGCCTTCCAGCGGCCCGCGTGCCGCCGCCTATCGATCGACAGGGTGTCAGGTCGCGCGGGCAAAGGTCAGCAGCGGACCGATGTCGTGCGCGTCGGCGCTCCGCAGGGCCTCGATGTAGCGTCTGCGCTTGTCGCCGATGTCCGAGAGGTCAGCGCCGCCCCAAGAAAACGGGGCGTTGCCGAGCTGCTGGACGAGCAGGTCTGCCATCATGCGGGCATGGCGGCCGTTGCCGTTCGGAAAGGGATACACGGCGACCAGGCGGTGATGCAGGCGCACCGCTATCTCGTCGGGTAGCCAGATCCGATTCTCGATCCAGTACTGCGTGTCACCGAGGAACTGCGCCACCTCGCCTGGGATCCGGTAGGCGTCGACGCCGATATTGCGGGCCGTGTGCCGGTAGGTGCCGGCCCAGCCCCAAACCGCGCCGAACATCTGCTTGTGCAGCGCCCTCACGAAGTCCTCGGTGAGGAAGTCTCTCCGGCGTCGGCGGCGGGCCCAGGCGACGCCAGCATCGATGTTGGCCTGCTCCGCGTCGTTGAGGTCCGCTCGCGTGGCGATCCACGACTGCAGCAGGCCCTCGCGCTCCCCGGGTTCGAGGGGCGTGGCGTCGGCCGGCTCGTCGAACGGGCCGGTCAAGGCTCGTCCCAGAGATCACGGTCGCGCAGTGCCTGTTCGATGTAGGTCCGGATTCTCTGCTCGATATCCGCGTCGTGGACGGCCTGGTCCTCGAGCGCCATGGACTGCGACACTCGGCTGAGCTCACGCTGCGCAAGCTTCCGTGCCCGGGCCTCCACAGCCCCGGCAAGCGACGTGTTAGGGATGAGGGCGTAGACAAGCGTGCAGTCGAGGGCCTCGGCCGCGCGCCGGAGCGTCTGCAGTCGGATCGTCCCGAGCGCCTCCGAACGTTCGAGCTCGGCAACACTCTGGGCCGTGATTCCCATCCGTTTGCCGAGCTGCCGGCCGGACATGCCGAGTGCGTCGCGTAAGGCTCGGATCCAGCCCTTGTGGGGCACAGCGTAGCGGCCGATCGGCTTGAGAGTCCCCAGCCGCTCGTCGAGCCGGGCTCGTGCTCTAGGGTTTATCAGCATCAGGCCATGACCTTAACAGTACATATGTCTAATCAGGGCATATCCTGAACACCGGCGTTTCACAATAAAGGTGTACCCTGACGAAGGACGGCTTGAGTCGGGAGGACCAGATGGTGACGCCGCCGCCGGCGGTGCAGTTGCCGTGCGACTGATCCGCTGCGGCGGATCCTGAGGGCGGGAAGCGTGTGGTAACGGTTTCGGGGCCCGCCGGCACGACGGGGTTGTCTCGCGCCGGGAACGACAAATTGTGGCCCGTCACCGTCACCACGTCGGGACGGACGGCCGTCGTCGACATTGTGGCTGAAATCGGCCGCCCTCGCGATGACGACCGCACGCTACATTGCGGTCGACAGCGAGCACGAAGCCTTCCTCGCCGACCGTCTGGTGCGCGAGGGGAGAGCGTTCCGCAAGCCGGTCCATTTCGACGGCAGCGAAGAGACCCTGCCGGATTTCGAGCTCCGCGATGTCGGTAATCCGATGCCTCTCGAGGTCTTCGGGATGGCGACGGGTCCCGACCTCGAAGCGCGGGCAAGCAAGGCCGAGTTTTACGATCGGACGCTGGGCGAAGCCGGCTGGTGGTTTTGGGATGCCGCTCGGGATCGCGAGCCCCCTCTCCTTCCTCCCGCCTGACCGCGCAATCGCGGTCAGCACACAACCCAGCTCAAGATTACCCAGCCTGCCCTGGAACCCGCGGTACCGAGAGGCATGTGGCGATCATCCTGAGACCCCCTCCTCGCGATTGATCCACTGCCGAGTTGGACAGCGCCGCAATCCTGCTTCCTGTTCGTTGCTCGTACTCGCGGGCCAAGGCCCGGACGGCCCGGTCGAGCGCTAACCGTTCGCTCATTTGGTCCACGACCTCACTGCGTATTTCGGCGAGGGTCGGGAAGCGTCGATAGCTGTACCGTCGCGCCACACCGCGGATGGCTGTCTCGAGAAGATCCCGCGGCAGGAGCACCAGTTCCTCGACCAGCAAATCAAGCCCGAACGATCCAGGAAGATCGACCTGCAGCATCTCGGCCAGCGCCGTGAGGCCACTCAGAACGGCCTCTGGATCCCCGCCCGGCTCGCATGCCTGCCGGGTGACGTCGCAGGCCTCAAGGACGTCGCTTGGTGTCCAGGCGCGGCATTCACGATCATTCCAGTGCACTCCCGCGACGTAGCCGGAAGCGCAGTAGCGCAAGATCACTTGCGTTTGTCGGATCGCCGCGTTCGGTGCGTGCAGAAGAACGCGATCGATTCTCCGTCGGCTTGACATTGCGTACCTCACGTTCGCGAAGGACCCAAAGGAGGAACGACCGGTCGGGGTGCAGAACCGAACGGCCGGCGTGATACGCCCGGAATTTGGACAAAACGACGATCGGATCCACGTCTGGCCGTTCGCGGACCGCCCGCTCGAGGATCGTGTGATCGGGCCGCCAGGCGTCATCGATATCGGCCCTGGTCGGAGCCTTGCGTGCCCCGAGAGAGAGTTCTTCGTTCTGGGGCTTCGTTCTCCTGTCGCGTTGCGTGCCACCCCCCTGCCCGCGATCAGGCACAGGCCGGGCACTGCCGTCAGTCGTGAGGTCGCGGATTACGTAGTGAAGTACGCTGCAGCCGTGATCCGGACGATGGAGCTGGCGGGTCCGTATCAGGTCCGCCGCAGCCAGTTGGGCAACAATCCGCCCGACGCGCTGCCGCGACCAGCCGAGCCGCCGGGCCAAGTGACCCTGGCTCGGCCAGCACGCGCCAGTCGAGTCGGCATGGTCCGAAAGTGCGACGAGGACGGCGAGCATCTCGCCGCTGATGTCAGGATTGTCGAGCCATCGTCGGATGGCATCGACTAGTCGCGGGCGTGGCCGGGTAGCCTCGCTTGAGGGTGCTGTCTGCATGCATCTTTCGGGCACACGATCCCGTTCCGAACCGTAATTCGGTTGACGGAGCAAGGGCGAAGCGTAGAATTCGTTTGTCTACTTCGATCTACGGATCGACCTCTGAGAGCCCTGCCGGTTCCCGCCGGCGGGGCTCTTGCTTTTTGGGCCGTGCTTCAGCCGCCTCCTGTCCCTGTTGTAGAAACAAATCAGCGAATCATCGCCGATTTCATGACATTTGAGCGTTGTCACAGAACGGCGTCTAGCGAAAAGCACTATAGGAGATATTATTCATTCGTTAGAACAAGTGCTTACACCGAGAGAATGACATTTCAGGCGAAAGACTCACTCGACCTTGTGTTAGACATCGCGCTGATCGACGATAAATTATAAACTCTGCGGGTCCCAACGCGGAGAGCACCTCATGACCAACGCGATCGAAATGGATACAGGACCGATCGAGTATCTGGATGTCGCGGCCCAGGCGGCAGAGTTCGCGCAGAACGCCCACAACGTGCAGCTTCGCGTGCTCGAGGTCGTCAGCGCGGAGAAATTCGGAGACGGTGCGTCGCGGCTCTTCTCGATAGAAGAAGCCGCGGTGATCGCCCGCATCACGCTGTCGAACACGCGCCAGATCCTGAACCGCAATAAGGACAAGATCGGGCAAAAGAAAGTCGGCAGCCGCGTGAGGTTGTCCGTCGAGAATGTCCAACAGCTGTGCGATACCGTTCAGGAACACGCTCGCTCGCGACTACCGACCCGCCCTGCCGGCCAAGCGCCGTTCGTGCTGACGACGAGCAACCTGAAGGGCGGGTCGTCAAAGACGACATTGACCACCCACCTCGCACAGTATCTGGCACTGCGCGGCCTGCGGGTCTTGCTGGTCGATTTGGACGCTCAAGCGTCAGCCAGCCACTACCTCGGCCTGTCGCCGGATCGGGTCGGCTCGAAGATCGGGACCGAGGACACGATGTACAGCGTCCTGGTCGGCGACCGGCGGATCGAGGACGTCATTCGCCCGACCTATTGGCCGCGGTTGTCCGTTGTACCCGCGACCGTGGGGCTCGCCGACATCGAGTTCCAGCTAGCGGAAAAGCACATGCGTTACCGCACGGCACTCGCGGAGCAGGACCTGAAGGGGCTGAGCCATCTGGTTCCGTTCTATGCTGTCTTGGACCGGGCCCTGGCCGACCTGCCGGCGGATCGCTTCGATGTCGTGCTCCTGGATACCCACCCGGACGTCAGCTTCCTCACCCTGTCAGCCCTGACGACGAGCGATGGCCTGCTTTGCCCGATTCCCGTGGGCATGCTGGATTTCGCGAGTACGGGCGAGTTCTTCAGGGTGGTCAGCGAATATACCGAAATGCTCCGAGAGGCCGACGCCCGGCGCCCGATGCTGCGGCGGGCCGCGCGGCCGTTCGATTACAGATTCATCTCGATCGTGCCGTCGTTGTACGACCCGCGGCATGAGCCGGAGCAGCGTCTCCTCGGGTTTCTCAAATATACCTACGGCGACAATCTGCTGGAGCCGGTGCTGTATTCGAAAGCCATGCGGCGTACGTCGTTTATGCGCAAGACGCTGTTTGAGGCGAATGCCGGCCGTGACGACGACGCCGACCTGGATCCGCGCACCGCGGCGCGTCTGATGGAGTCGATATTGGCGATGGGTGTGCGGGTCGAAGACCAGATCCGCGCGACATGGAGGGCGTGATGGCCAAGAAGTCTGTGTTGTTCGACAATGTTCTGGACGATCTTCCGCCTCGCGACACCGCCCGCGAGCCGACTGGGGCTTACGGCTCGCGTAGGGTCGAAGAACTCGCCGCGGCGCAGGCCGCCGCTGTTGGGCGAGCGGCGAGCGAGCACCGCTTGATCTCCATGGTCGATCCGAGCTCGATAGAGATCGATTCACTGCTCAGGGATCGGGACCTGGAAGCGGCCCGGCAAGACCCGGAGTACAAAGAACTGGTCGACGATATCCGCGAAGTCGGCATCAAGACGCCGCTCGTGGTTCGCATGAAGCCTGGTGGCGGGCTGTTACTCGTCGAGGGCCTACGACGCTTGGCCGCTGGCTTGGAGATCGGACTGGCAACGGTGCCGGCGGTGGAGCGTGTCTATGCCTCCGATCAGGAAGCGGTCGGAGACATGCTCCGTGAGAACTTGGTTAGACACAATCCGCCGCCGATGGAGACGGCCCTCTTGTTCGCGCGCCTGCGCGAGGACGGATGGAGCGACGAGCAGGTCAGCGATCTGCTGCGCGCGAAGGCCTGGACGATCAGCCGAATCCGGACCGTAGCGCGTGGGTTCATGCCTTGGTTGGCGGCGGCGTACCCAGCTTATCGTGCGCTACCCTTCATAGACATGGTGAAGCTGGCGCCCGTGGTCGAAAAACACGAAGATCGCCGGGCGCTTCTGGTACGCGCGCTGACGGAACTGTCCGAGCAGGACGGTGTAGAAGCGAAGACCGTCGTCGAAACTATCCGGACGGTGACCATGACAGGCGTATGGAACGGTGGCGGGGCCCGCACCGCGGAGCCAGCGGATGCCACACCCGTTCCTCGCCCCACCCCCCGGACCGCGTTTGATCCGTCTGGTGCCAAGGCCGCTCTGCTGACGCACCATGAAGGTCAAATGGTGATCCGCTTTACTAAGCGCGTGCCTGACGCCCTCATTGAACGTGTGTGGAAGCAGGTTGAGGTCTTAGTCAGCAGTGGCGCGGACGATCTGGACTGAGGTCCCTACGCGATTGATCGGGCATCAGTATCGCATTCACCGGCTTCCGATCGATTTGCACCGTGCAAATCGATCGGATTGCTCGGCGTGCAAGATCATGCCGCGAATTCCCCGATAGCTTCGCATCTTCGGCAGCCAAGAGTGACGGAGCGTCACGGCGCTCTCGTCAACTTACCAGGCAATCCATGCGCAGATGTCCGCGTCACAAGCCCCTCCCCTGCCGAAAATCATGACGGCCCCGCTTTGCCACACCGGCGAGCCGTTCGGCGACTTCAAAGAGATCTGTTCTCCAGACGATCTCTGTTCGATCGGTTTGCACGATGCAAATCGATCGATCTCGTCAGCCGGTATGACGCCGCAGCGACTCAATGCGCCGGGATGTGATCCTCGGAGACGTAGTTGGAGAACCGTGTCGTGGCGCCCTCGAAGTGCAGGGTGACGGTGCCGGTCGGGCCGTGGCGCTGCTTCGAGATGATCACCTCGGCCTTGCCATAGGCCTTCTCGCAGCGCTCCAGCCACTGCTCGTGACGGTCGTGGAACTTCTCCGGGCTCTCGTCGGCGCGCTGCACCGGCTCGGCCTTCTGCAGGTAGTACTCCTCGCGGAAGATGAACATCACCACGTCGGCGTCCTGCTCGATCGAGCCGGACTCGCGCAGGTCCGACAGCACCGGGCGCTTGTCCTCGCGCTGCTCGACGGCACGGCTGAGCTGTGAGAGCGCCAGCACCGGCACGTTCAGCTCCTTGGCGACCGCCTTGAGGCCCTGGGAGATCATCGAGATTTCCTGCACCCGGTTGTCGATCCGCATACCCGGCGACGGACGCATCAGCTGCAGGTAGTCGACCACGATCATCGACAGGCCGTGCTGGCGCTTCAGCCGCCGGGCCCGGGTGCGCAGGGTGGACATCGGGATGGCCGGCGTGTCGTCGATATAGATCGGCGTCCGCTCCAGCTCCTGGCTGGCCTGCACCAGCAGCCCGAAGTCGTCGTCCACCAACTGGCCGCGTCGCAGCTTCTCGGACGAGATGTTGGTGCGCTCGGCGAGAATACGGGTGGCCAACTGCTCGGATGACATTTCGAGCGAGAAGAACGCCACTGGCTGGCGCGGCTGACCGGGGTCGCGCAGGTTCGCCGTCGCGACGTTGAAGGCGATGTTGGTGGCCAGCGAGGTCTTGCCCATGGCCGGGCGGGCGGCCAGGATCAGCAGGTCGGAGCTGTGCAGGCCGCCCAGCAGGTTGTCGAGGTCGAGCAGTCCGGTCGACAGGCCGGCCAGGCCACCCTCGCGGCGGAAGGCGGCCTCGGCCATTGCAACCGACTCGGTCAGCGCGACCTTGAACTCGGTGAACCCGCCCTCGGACTGGCCGTCCTCGGCGAGATTGAACAAATGCGCCTCGGCCTTCTCGATCTGATCGGGCGCCGGGCTGTCCAGGTCGCGCGAAAACGCATCGTTGACGATGGTCTCGCCGATCTCGATGAGCTGGCGGCGCAGGAAGCAGTCGCGGATCTCGCGGCCGTAGTCCTCGGCGTTGATCACGGTGACGACCGAGGCCGCGAGCCGCACCAGATACGTGGCCCCACCGACTTCCTTCAGGGCCTCGTCCTGGTCGAACATGCCCTTCAGGGTCACCGGCGTGGCGATCTGGCCACGGTCGATCAGCCGGCCGCAGGCTTCGAAGATGCGGCTGTTCACCGGATCGGCGAAATGCTCGGGGACCAGAAACTCCGACACCCGCTCATAGGCGCGGTTGTTGATCAGCACGGCTCCCAGCAGGGCCTGCTCGGCTTCCAGGTTGTGCGGCGGCTCGCGGTGGACCGCCGGCTCGACCGCGCTTCGAGACAGGTCATGCATTTCCCTGCTCCGCGACCCCGCCGCGCAGGATCCCCCACGCCGATCGATGCAACTGCAGCTCGCCGGCCTCGGCCCGGTACGCCATCGATCGGAGATAGCGGTCGGGCTTGCGGATCTCGTGAGCCTTGGAGGCGATGATGAAGACAGCGATCGCCGCTCCGTTGCGGCCGATCGCTTCGCACGCCTGCCCCCAGGCCTTCTCGCTGATCCCCAGGCTCCCGAGGTGCCAGTAGGCGATGTTGACCAGGTCGGACCAGGTCGCGGCCCGGGCATTCGGCAGCGTTTCTGCCATGAAGTCCTGCATTGCCGCCGGCATCAGCTTCAGCGCCATGCTCCGGCTGATGTAGTCGGCACCATGCCCGTGGCGATCGGACCCTGCCCTGGCCGAGGCCCCGTTCCTCGCGACGCCGATGGCCGACTCCGCCGGCGGGTCATCCCGCTCCGCTGCCTGACCTCGCCTACCGTCTTTTCGGAAAGCAGCATTACGGTATCTCGATATATCGATTTTGGATTCGGTAGTAATATGTATGTGGGGTCCATCGATAGACCCCGTGGGGTCTAAATCCTCAACTTCATCCGAATGCTCACGGTCAACGCCGTGGCCCTTCAACGCTGCCTGCACAGCGCTCTCCGCCTGCGCCCGAAGGGCCCCTGCCTGCTCGGCACATTCCCGCAGGATGCCGAACGGCACCCATGGATCCGCCACGTCGGCCAACGCCCCGAGCCCCGCCCGGAGAACAGCGACGTCGACATCGAGCTCATACTCAAGGGCCGTCTCGATCGCCTGGCGTGTCGCCTTCACGGCGATCGTCCGCTGGCGACGGAGCTCACGGCGCAGACCACGCTCCAACTCGTGACGCTCGGCCGCATGGCGGCACTCCTCGAGGCGCCGGACGGCCGCCGACAGATCGATACCGTAGGTCGCGCTCAGAATCAGCTCGCCGGCATGATCCCGGTGCCCGTACCGCTTCCCCGTGGGGCTGTCTCGGAAAGCAACCAGGCGCTTGGACGCCAGGCAGCGAAGCCGGTACTTCAGCGCGGTCCGTGACAACCCCAGCTCGAGCATGAGGGTCTCGTTCGAGGGCCACACGATCGGCCGGCTCCCAGGTCGCCAATCCTGCGCCTGACTGTACTTCCAGAGCACTCGCAGCGTGTCGATCTCAGCGCGCGAGAACCCCATGGGGGTCGCAGCGCGATCGAGGTGCCAGAAAACGTCCCAATGGGTCAGGTCCTCGGGCAATCCTTCGAAGGCGTCCGCGTCTTCGACGCCCTGGTAGAGGGCAGGACTCATGCGCCGGATCCCCGCATAGCGACGGACCTCGGGATGACTGGAATTCAGCCCGGCATCGATCATCAGCTTCTCCTGAACTGATGCCACCGATAGGCAAATCTCCCCCCTCGCGATTTCTCGCTTGCAAATGCGATCGGAATCGGGGAAAACAGTTTTGCGAGAACTTGTTTTCAGATTCCGCCGCTGGAGGGCCGCCCCTTCGGCGGCGTTCTCGTTATGGCGTCTGGCAATGGCGCATGGGGCTACATCGGCCCGCTCCTTCCTCGATCCGGTGAATGACAGTCCAGTATCGGGCGCAAAGCCGGTACCGCAACATCTTGTGCGGCACACACCCGGACCCACCAGAAGAAGCGCCGGTTCGTAGCGATTCGCAGGCTGGCGCCGCGTATACACCCGCCCGCGCGCAGTCGGCCGCGCGGGGCAGCCGCATCCGATTCCGTGACCCGAGTCGCGGTTTCGCGCGCGCCACCGGTTCGGCCGGCGGCGGGGGATCTCTTGACGCTGCGGGGGAGGGGACGTTTCATGGCGCGTTCGTGCGCCGAACACAGGTTGCACGAAGCCGCCCCGGACTCATCGAGTGCGGGCGGATACCTGGGGAGGTGGGATCGGTCCGGTCGCCAAACCTCTGGCCGACCCACCTCTTTCTCGGCTTCGTCTACTCAGTTGCCTGCGGTCGGAGCGTTTCCTCCTCCAATGGATCCGGGACGCCCGTCAGCCGGCATTGGCCGGCGATGACCCGCAATGATGTCGAAGACGGAGCGTTGCGTGAGCGGCGAGCGCCGAGCGGATGAAGTTCCGGTAGCTGGTGGCATGGACGCCGTCGTTCGGCACGAAGCCGAGGCGGAAATACTCGCGGCCGTCGACCTCGACGATCGCCTCGACGGTGATCGTGCCGCGGCAGGCGACGGCCGGCTGACCGAGCGCGCTCCAGAGTCGCGCCGACACCGGAAGACAGCTGCCCGTCTGCCAGCGCCTTGTGACCTGGTAGACTACGAGCCCGCCAAACGACGCCCAGGACGGCCGCAGCGGATCCCCGTTTGACCCGATCAGGACCGTCTCACGGGCGAGCGGGATCCAGCGTTCGAAGGATAGCACTGTTCCAGCAGGGTCGAACGGCACCAGCTGATCGTGCCCGTCGAGCATGCGGGGAAGGGGAGGGGTCCCGGCGTTCATACGAACCATCCCGCCTCAAGGCTGCCTGACGCTACTCCTGGCAAAGTCACGGTGCCGCCGGTGAAGCTGATCAGTGCATCTCCCGAGGCGTCGGCACCAACCGTGTAGCCGAGCTCGTTCAGCGCCAGGCAGTCACCGCCGGCGCCGTCGAAACCCTGGACCGTGTCATTGCCGCCGCCACCGAACTCGAACCGGTCGCCGCCGAGGTTACCGAAAAACAAGTCGTCGCCGACGTTGCCCCGCAGCGTGTCGTCACCCTGACCGCCATAGAGGGTGTCGTTCCCCTGGCCTCCGTAGAGGATATCGGCCTCGAAGTTACCGTACAGGAGGTCGTCGCCGAGATTGCCGTAGAGCACGTCCACGCCCTGGCCGCCGAAGACCGTGTCAGCGTCCTGACCGCCGGCCAGCGTGTCTGCGCCGGTGTTACCATAGAGGACGTCGGCACCGGTGTTCCCGAACACGAGGTCGTCCCCCCGCCGCCCCTGACACCACGTCGTTGCCGGCGTCCGCGGTGACTTGGTCGCCATACGAGCTCCCGAGGATCGTCTCTCCAGAGCTGGTGCCAACCTCCACGGCCGGACCGCTAAAGGCTCCTGTGACGCCGCCCCCGAACACGAGGAACGCCTTGCTCGAGGTCATCCCGATCCCGACCTCGGTAACGACCGTGTCGAGCATTGCAGCGTTGTGAGGGGCGCTTGCTTGCCAGAGCTCCAGCGCACGGTCAGCCGTGAGTGACGAGCTAGTGTTCCAAGTGAGGGCATTCTCCCAGGCCCCCCAGTAGGCACTCTCATGGTAGATGCCGTACCCATCGGGCACGAGGAACTCCCGATTGTAGAAGTCGCCGGAAGAGGTTCCATCGGAGAAGTCGTGACCATTGTAGCCGTTCACCTCGGCGTCCTGGGCGTGCCGGTTGCCGGCTGCGCTCAGCCTCGAGCTGAACCGCACCTCCGCCACGCCGTTGGCGACCCGGTACGCGTTGAGAAGGTCGACGAAGCGCGCCTCCGTCAGGCTGATCCCGTCGCCGGTCGTATCCGTCCTGTAGTCGTAGCTCATCGTCTCGATCCTTTCAGAGCTCGCATACCGTCGCCTCCCGGGCATGACAGGACGCACGCCGGTGCGAACCGGCGGACGTCACCCGCCGACGCGGAAGCGTCGCAGGCACAGCCTGAGAGCGTTGAAGGAGAGCGTCCGGCGGAGGCTGAAGGACTCGTCATGAGTCCGAAAAAATGGCCACGTGCCCTAAGCCAGATCGACAAAGAAAATGCGCCATTATTATAGCGTTGGTTGCACCCCGCCGCAAGCCTCCACAACGGCCCTGCGCACCGGTTCATCGGACGTCCAGGCAGGGAGAGCCGGCACCGATATCATGCGCGCAGAACGTCGCGAAGTCGCCCCATTGAATGTTGTATTCGTTGCTGTCGAGGCTTCCGTCGTAGCCGCAGAAGCCGACGTTTGGAAAGCCGTAGGCGGCACCACTCGTGTGCCTGATCGAGGACGACTGAAATTGCGAGTATCGACAGGAAGTAGGTGTGGCCAGGACGAGGGTCGGCGACGTGCGTGCACACGTGATAAGCGTATGGGGATTGCCGTGCGCAGCGCCGGATTCGTCGTAGTAGATCGGAATCAAGCCCAGCAGAACGTGCGTCGTGTAGCCGGCCGGACAATAGGGATCCGAGACGCCACATTGCTCGGGGTGCTGGGCTCTGTAGTCCGGGTCGTCGCAGTCGAGTGGTTGTACACCACATTCAGCGGTGTGTGCCGAAGCGTAGTCTGGATCATCGCAGTCAGCGGCGGACCCCACGGCACACGACCCGGACTGCGACGCAACCGACCACCCGTAGTCGTCCGACGTGCCCTGCCGATCGGCGCGCAGGGTCATTGTGACCGTCTCCGTACCGGTGTCGTAGGTGAACGGCCCGACGACCGTGCCGAGCGCCCGGTGTCCGGTCTGGCCGACAGTCGCGCCACAGAGTTCGATCGGCATATTGAAGGCACACTGCTGCGCTTGCCGACCCCGAATGTTGTTCTGGCGATAGCTCTCGAATGAACTACGGGACCGGAACGGAATGAACTCCGCTCGCGCACCCGGCGGGAGAGCAGTCCCAGATTCGGCTGAGCGGGTCAGCCAACATTCGCCTTGTGGTGCGATCTCGACATCGCGACCACGCAATTGGATCTCGGCACCATCGGAGGCGCGACCGGAGATGTGATAGTCCTGTCGTCCGCTGTACGGGCTACCGCTCCAATCCGCGGCCGCGGGTGTCAGGCCCGCGAGGATCAGCAACGCGGGCAGGATCAGCTTCTTCACGATGGGCCTCCTTCGGCCTGGAGCGGCCTTTCTACGGGGTAGGTCGCGACGGAGTGATCCGAGCGGCGGCATGTGTAGGCACGCTCGCCCTCGAGGCAGGCCACCCACAGGCGCGGGCAGTAGTTGCCCATGGTGGGGCCGCTGATTTCCGCCCACGCGCCGGTTCCCGGCTCCAGCCGGGGGATGGACACGGGGAACGCCGGCCACTGATGGATCGGCGAACCGCGGTACTGTCGCGTACCGACAACCTGGATCTGAGTGGCGGGGCAAATGCGTGCCGCCGCAGGCTTCCCGGCCTGCTCGAACAGCGTTGGCCGCAGCAAGCAGTGCATCATGTAGATGTTGAGCTCGCTCTGGCGGACGACGAGGCGCTCCTGCGAGTCGGTACGGACGAACTCTGGCAGTATTGCCTGCACGTCCTGGGCGATATAACTGACCTTGTGCTCGCCGTTGCTTCGCCAGCGATATGATTTCGGGACAAGCGACAGAAGCTGATCGCGCGGCTTGCAGGTAATGTCGTGGATGTCGGTTTTCGCTCGCCGATCCGACAGGAAGTAATAGTCCGTCGCGATCACCGAGTTCGAAAAGGTGGCAGAGGTACCGGTGAGCGCCCCGCCGATGGACGTGTCGCCGCCTATCGTGGCAGTGCCGCCGATCGCCGCGTTGCCGGTAACGTTGGCGGTGCCGGCGTTCAGAGTGTCGGTATCGACGGTGACGGCGGTCACGGTGCCGGCGGTGTCGATATCGTTGCCGTTCATGTCGACCGCCGTGAACATCCGGTTGGCGTCGGTCCCCGGGACCTCGTAGCGATGCAGGTAGGGCGGGACGACCTGGCCGGCGCCGACATGGTCCAGGAACATGAGGCGGCCCGCCTCGATCGGCGTCGCACCCGATGCGAAAGTCGACGCGGCGACGCGCTCGCCCTGCGAGGCGCTGATGATCTCGGTCGGGCTGTCGGCATCGACATAGGCGACACCCTGTGCGGCACAGGATGCGCTCGCCCTCAGCCGGCGCTCGTCGAGCTGGTTGCCGCCATGGGTCAGCGTCAGGACGTCGTAGCCAATGCCGTTGTTGTGAATGCGGACTGCATGGGCGGTGTCGCCCGGGCCGAGGTCCTGCCAGCCCGCGGTCAGACTGCCGGCCGCGGTCAGCACCGACGGCGCCAGGGTGGCGGTGGCACCCGAGGCGATGCCGAGAGAGGTATGGTTGGCGACCACATAGGACAGAGCCGCATCTCGCAGGGCTGCCGTGGTGGCGAGCTGGTGGCACACCGCAGCGTCGCCTGCATACTCACCAGCGAGCCTGGTCGCCCCGAGGATCGCGGGGATCAGCATCAGCATGGCGGCGGCGGTTGCGAGCAGGTTCCACATGGCAGGTGCCTCAGCCGTGGGTCAGCAGCACGGCCTTGCCGTCTGCGATTGCGCAGGGGAGGGCGGCGATCGTCGTGCCGTAGCGTACGAGCGACCCCGATCGGGCGACGCCGGCGGTGAGGGGGCCGTCCAGCAGATCGTCGACGGCGCGGAACAGCGAGGCCTCGTCGACGACCCGGGCTGGGCCGGCGTAGGTGGCCACCCACACGCCGTCCGAGCAGGATTCCGGCCACCAGATCGTCTGGCCCGGGTGGACTGGGGTGACGGAGATCGGGGATCCGGCCGCCCCAGTTCCCTGAACCTGGGCCACGGCATCCTGGTGGGCGATCGCGAGGTCGCGCGCGAGCTGCCCGAGCAACCCGTCCCCAGGTCGCCCGGGCCGTCCGGGTGGAGCCTGGAACGTGAGCCACAGGCCAAATGCCGCGGCGAGCAGGAGGAAGGGCGTCGCCTGCATGGCTCAGTACCGGAAGGTGAACCGGATCGCGATCGGATCCGTCGTGCACAGGGCCGAGGGGTCGGTGATCGGGAGCGTCTGCGCCGTTACCCCGGACAGGCCACCGATCGACGATGCGACGCCGACGGTCTCGAAGCCGCGGCCGCTGCCGAGGTTCTTCAGTACCTCGACGCAGGCCTCCTGCGGCACGCCGTCGTGGTCGACATGCAGCCGGGGGCCGACACCGGTGACGGTGATGTCGCCGGCGTAGCCGTTGACCAGCGTGACGTTCGTCGCATCCACGAAGTCCGCCGGTGCGAGGTTGTTGTTGACGATCAGGGTGTCGGCGATCACCTCGGCCCCGAAGATGCCCGGGCGCATGCTGAACATCTGGTAGACCTTCTGGGACATCTCGGCCGACAGGCGGGACAGGTCGTTGGCCCGCGAGTTGCTCAGGAAGTCGGCTCCGGATGCGAGGGCCGCGGCGACCGCGACGATCCCGAGGATCGAGGCGGCGGCGGTGCCGATGAGATTCCACATGGGCGCGTCTCCTTACGCGAAGGGCTGCGAGGTGAGCTGGAAGGTCAGGAGCAGGAGGAAGACGATGAACAGGATCATCACGAGCTGGGTCATCGCGTTGACCGTCTCGGTGGCGGTCCGGATACGGCGGTCGAGGGCGCCGATCTCCTGGTCGATGACCTTGCGGATGGCGACGAAGGGCTCGTCGCTGTGGTTGATGATGGTCATCAGCCGCACGATCCGGCGGCTCGGCCAGGCATCGTCGATCACGGCGAGCGCGTCGGCCAGCGGCATGTTCGGCCGGGCCACGATCGCGTCGAGACGGACGCGGAGATATGGCGTCGCATAGGGGCGCACGAGGCGGCAAGCCTCCAGGTGCCGGACGTTGGCCTGCATCAGGTTGGCCATCACCGACAGCCAGTCGAGACCGACCGCGAGCGCATAGATCCCGGTTCCGGGCAGAAGATCGAAGGCGCGGCGCGCCGGGCCGGTCAGCCGCGGCAGGGCCACGAAGTAGAGGGTGGTCGCGGCCGCGAGCACGACCGACAACACCGCCCAGTTGCCGGCGAACCAGATGCTGAAGTTCCGCAGGACGGCGACCGCCCCGGTCCAGTTCCGGATGCCGATGCGCTCGAACTCCGGGAACAGGTAGGCGCCGAGGCCGTAGAGCGTCGCGGTGACGAACAGCACCGCGAATCCGAGCGGCAGCACGGCCGATCGCGCGCTGCGCAGGATCGTCGCGCGCCGGTCGATGTCGTCGGCCAGGTCCTCGAGGCGCTTCGGCGTGAGGGCGGCACCAGACGAGAAGGCCAGCGCCTCGCGGGTCGGGACCCAGTCCGCCAGGATCGCGTGCCAGGCCTCGCCTCGGGAATCGAGCCGGTAGATGAACTCCGGGATCGCCACCTGCCAGGTCGACGGCAGCGGCCCCTCGCGCCCTTCCGAGAGCAGGATGCTGCGCAGCGCGTCCATCTCGGTCTGGCCGGAGCCGAGCAGGAAGCCCATGCCGCGATAGAGGTCGGCGCGGAGAACGGCGTTCATCCGCAGTGACAGGCGAGCGACGTATCGCACGAACGGGTGCCGCCGGGCCGCCGAGAAGCCAGGGGTGGCGGCGGGTCTCATGACCGCTCCTCACGGTCTCGGAGCAGGCCGAGCGTGGCCTGCGACACCAGGACGAACTGCCCGGCCAGCAAGGTGCTGCCGCTCAGCTCCTCGAGAACCACGGGAGCGGCAGGATCCGCTCCGTACATCCGGTAGACGCGCAGCTCGCCGCCGCACCGGGTCCGCACTCGGTCGTTCGGCACCAGGTCGTCCGGCATCCGTGCCGCCGGCGGCATGTCCTTCGCCATCATTCGGCGGCCTCCACGCGGGCGCCGGCGACGGTCGTGTCGTGGAGCGGGCCGACCACGAGTTCGTAGTCGCTCCGGGCGGACTTGAAATCCTGAACGGTCGCGAGGAACACGGTCGGATCCATCTGGCCGGTCAGCAGCAGCTCGAGGGCCTGGACGGTCATCGGGTAGCCCTCGAGCTCGCGCAGCCAGTAGTCGCGCGCCCCGGCGTTGTCCTGGGTCCGGACGAGATTCAGGAAATGCTGGTCCGGCAGAATGATCTCGCCGACGAGCTTGCGGCCGCTGTGCCCGGGTGACGCGCATCCCGGATCCGGCGCGCACCGGGGACACCCTTGCGGGTTCCGCACGCGAATGCCGTCGGCGAGATCGCCGAACGTGGCGCGGATCCGCGCGCGGATCGTGTCGATCGCTGGCGACGCACCCGGCTGCACGTCGGCGAAGGGAATTGAGCACTCGCAGAGAACCGCGGGCAGGCGTTGGGACATGAACGCCTTGTGCAGGTCCGGCGCGAAGATCATGTCGGGCGATACCGGGAAGCTCCCGGGCAGCTGCATGAAGCGCTGCGGGATGACCAGGGCGTTGGTGGCGTGCACGGTCGTGAGCACGAGCTTGCCGGCGAAGGCCTGGGCGATCACTTGGCGCAGCACGTCGGCGTCCCGGGTCTCGCCGAACCGGACGATGTCCGGGTTCACGCGGACGATCAGGCCGGCGATCTGCGCCCACCCGTCGACGTTGGTGTCGGAGCGGACGTCGGCGTAGTTCATCCAGGGTTCGAGTTCCTCGGGCGGATCGTCGGCGGAGACGATCTTCACGCCCGGCGTGCGGTCGTACTCCTCGCGCAGGATCACGCGCAGCGTAGTGGTCTTCCCGCACTCTGTCGGAGCCCCCATCGTGAACAGTCCGGCCCGGCTCAGCGTGGCGTAGCGGACCAGGTTCGTGACGCGGGGGTGCAGGCCGATGTGGTCGAGGGAGTCGGCCGCCAGGACGGCGGCGCTGTAGTGCAGCCGAAGATTGAGCTCGAAGCCGCGAGGCTGGTAAGTCGTCTGCATCCGAACGCCCATCAGGGCTTCTGGAAGCTTGGCGGGGTCGAAGATCGACCCTGCCTGGTGGTCGTCCTGGCGGGCCACGAGCGGCCCGCGATCGCAGGCATGCAGGGCGACGTAGCACAGTGCGCGTGCCTCCGCCTCGGGGAGCTGCTGGAGCGGGGGTGTGCGGTCGTTGTTCACGCGGAAGCGGACATCGGCGACGCCGTCGTTGAGCCGGACGTCGATGTCGGACGCCTTCGCGGCCGCCCCCCGCGCGAGGAGCTGGCGGAACATCGCTTGATACTCGGCACCGGCGTCGCGCGCCTGGGCGGACGGCCGCCGGCCGCTCCCGAAATTGTGCACCTCGACATCTTCCGGAGTGCACAAGGTGTGAGGCTCGAGCGAGATGCCGAGCTCGTCGATGACACGGTCGCAGAGCTCGTAGATGCCCGGGTGGCCGCGCTGCATGCGGTTCACGAACACGGATCCGTCGGAGAGGATCGCGACGATCCGACGATCCTCGTCGCTGGCCCCGAGCGGGCCGTCCGGCCCCGTCAGGACCGTAACCGGTATGTTCTTGGCAGTCGTGATCGGAGTTGGGGCGCGCTGGTCGAGCGGATGTTCCGCATTGGGTTCCGGCTCGGCCGCCCCCCTCGCCTCGGCCGGATCGTCCGGCGACGGTACCGTCAGCACCGGGTCGAGGCGGGCCTCGTCGAGCACGCGCGGACCGGTGTGCCGCCTGAGAAACGCGCGCCAAGGCGCGGTCATGAGCCGCCTCCCCAGGTGGAGCCGGCCGTAACCGGCAAGCGATAGCTGCGTTTGCGGTTCTTGATCACGGCGGTGCGGTAATCGGCCGACACCAGCGTGAAGTCCTGGTCGATCCATCCGCCGGGGCGCACCGCGCGGGTCTCCTGCAGGTCGGTGTTGCGGAGCGTGACCACGATGTCCGCGCCGGTTCCCGCCACCGACACGACCCGGAAGGGAGGTACGCGTTCGGGTGTCGGCACGGGCTCGACCATGGATCGGGAAGCTGGCTCGACGGGCTCGCGCTCGACCGTGACCGTCGCGACGCCACGCCGGCGGCAGAGGGTGTCCGGTGCCTGCGCCAGGGCGCAGAGCTGCTCCTTGGTTTGGATTGCCCTGAGCGCGAATGAGTACAGCAGATGGTCAGACTGCCATTGCTCGAGCATGACCTGCAGTGTCGGGTCGGCGACGGCGCCGAACGTCAGGGTCGGGACCGCGGGTGCGGTGACCGAAGGCGACGGCCGGTCGGCGCCGGCGGGCTGTGGCTTACCCGGGGCCACTGCCGGCACCGAATGGCGGTCCACCAGGTGCGCCGGCGGGATGGCCGGATCAGGAGCGGCCCCCCCCCGCGCACGTTCACCCGGCGCACGTTCACCCGGCGCAAGTTCACCCGGGGCAGGTTGATGGGCCGGCAGCCCGGACACGCTCTCTATCGACGCCGCCGGATCGTGCGCCGCCGGGTCGTTCGTCGCTGGCAGCGTCAACCATGAGGGCAGGGCGCCATCGGGGGGCGTCAAGAGAATGGGGGCGCCCGGCGGGCTGTCGGGAATGACGACCGCCGGTGGAGCAGCGGCCGGCACCAAAGGCGTGTCGGCAGGGCCGGGCGGCGGGCTCGAGTCCACCGGCGTGATCGTCTGCGCGAAGCTGGCGACCGCTCCGGCAAGGACGGCCAGCGCGGTGATCGGCAGGAGCACGCCTTTACGTGTTCGGCGAGACATTGGCCTCTCCTGTGAGCGTCCATGTGAAGGAGTTCAGGTCGAGATCCATGCCGGTGACGCGCAGCCCGGCGATGTCGTTGAGCGCCCTGATGACATTCGGCAGGTAGACGATGCCGTCGGCCGTCCACCTCAGGATCGACTGACCCGGCAGTCGTGCCATCGGGTCGACGGAGAGGCGGGCGCCGGTTCGTGCTGCTGCACTCACCAGTTCCTGTGCCAGCACCGCGGCGATTGGCGAGGTATCCGGCGGGACGCGCCCGACCGCGGGGAGTGGCGCGGCGCGCTCGATCACGGCCGCCCCTTTGGCAAAGTCGATGATCGCGCCGTCGAGGCGGATCGGCAGCAGCCCCGGAACCTCGGGGGTCAGCGGTCGGACGGTGGCGGTCAGGCGTACCTCCATCGCCGCGAAATCGGCCACGCACTCAGCGCGGGTTCCGGTCCACCCGACCGAGGGCAGTGCGGGACTCACGGTCTCGATGAGCCGGGTGCAGACGGCGGCGACGGTCGCCGGGGAGGGGACAACCCGCGATGCTGGCGGTGCTGCAACCACCGGCCGCGGCGGCGATGGGCGCTTCGGGCGTTGCTCCGGGCCCAGAAGCCAGATCGCACCGAGGCCCGCCACCGCGAGAACCGCGACGCCGGCGGCGATACGGGCAGGCGTGGCGGGGAAGCTGCCGCGTACCGGCTCGAGCACGGTCCCGCTGTGCGCGGCGAACAGGTGGTCGAGCTCTTCCGGTCGCGCCCGCTCCAGATCCCAGTCTGCGGGGACGGCGAGGGTCGACCAGTCGTTCTCGGGCCGGCGCTCGTCGAACCACCGGCGAGCCGCCGCCTCGTCGGGAACGAGGAGATCCCCGAACATCGGGTAGACCTCGCCCCGGTCGAGAGCGACGCACCACCATTGCCCGTCCGGTAGTGGCCAGGCCCCCATCATGGTGTGGGGATATGCGTCGGCGATCGCCGACGCCGCGACGCGCACACGGCGCACCCGCGGCAGATCGAGGTCGCGGGCGAACCCGAAGTGGCGCTTCTGGGGGCGCACGGCAATCGCGGCAGCCCCCAGGCGCCGAGCCTCGGCGCGAGCCTCACGGTCGGGGGATGCGTGTCCCTTGAGGCGCCGCCACGACAGGCCGAAGGCGGCCTGCATGCCGGCGACGTCGATGATCGCGGCACTCGGCCGGCTCAGTGGTACGACGGTCATGCCGCCTCCTCCTGCGAGCTGATCGCGTCGAGGACGTCGGCAGCGTGGTGGAGGCCCTTGTGGCGCAACCATGCGGTGGCGAACTCGGGACCCGCCGCATGGTGTCGCCGGAAGTGCCGCGCGGCGTCGAGATCCTCCCTTGAACCGGCGGCACAGAACGCGAGGGCGACCTCGCCGAGTTCGAGGTCCACCAACCGCGCGCCGCTCGGAGAGGTGATGTAGTAGTGCCGTTTCGGCGTGGCGTTTGCGATGACTCCGATCTGCCGCTCGGATAGCCCGATCGCCTCGTATTCGGCACGGACCTCCGGGCTCGCCGCCTCCGGGTTGGGCAGGTAGATCCTGGTCGGGCATGACGAGAGGATCTGCTGGGCGATCGACGAGCCGACCACATCTGCAATGGTCTGGGTCGAGAGGATCACGCCGACGTTCATCTTGCGCAGCGTGACCAGCCATTTCCGGATCTCGGGATTGAGAATCGGGTCGTCGAGAGCGAGCCACGCCTCGTCGATGATCAGCACTGTCGGCGCGCCGTCGCGGAACTGCCGGTGCAGATAGCGGAACAGCGCCAGCAGAACCGGCTTGGCGACCGGTTGGTCGAGGACCTCGGAGATCTCGAAGGTCGCCCGGGACCCAGGTGCGGGGGCGTCGTCGCCGTCGAGATAGGGGGCATAGGGGCCACCCTCGGTGTAGGGTGCCAGTGCCGCCTTGATGTCGCGGTTCTGAACCAGGCGGACCAGCGTTGTCATGGTCCGGCGGTCGACCGGCTGTGCGGCCAGAGCCTCGACCGCGCTCCAGAGCTGCTGCTGATGTTGCGGATCGACGGCGAGACCCTGGAGCCTCAGAAGGGTCGTCAGCCAGCCGTGGGCCCATTCGGCCTCGGCCGGCGTGTCGACGCCTCGCAGTGGCTGGAGCGACAACCCCGTTTCCGGATCGCCGAAGTGATAGTGAACGCCGCCGCCGGCGGCGGTCGAGACATATCCCGCGCGCCCTGACTCGATCACATAGACCTGGGCCGGGCGGGTCTCGTCGTGGTAGCGCGCGAACTGCAGTCCGACGAAGCCGAGCAGGGTCGATTTCCCGCCGCCGGTACCGCCGATCACCAGGGTGTGGCGGACGTCGCCTTCGGCGAGTGCCGCACGGAAGACGGTGTTTCCCTGCGAGGTCGCGTGAAACAGCGGCGGTCCCGACAGCATGCCCGTGTCGACGTGCTCGGGGCCGGTCCAGGCCGAACTCAGCGGTATGAAGTGAGCCGCGTTGATGGTGCTGAGGACCGGTCGGCGGACATTGGCCGCGACGTTCCCGGGCAGAGTCCCGGCCCACGCCTCGATAGCGTTGAAGGTTTCCGTGACGGCAATGAACCCGCGGCGCGTGAGGATCTGCTCCACGACGCGCGCACGCTGTTCGACGGTCGCGAGGTCCGGATGCCACACGACGACCGATACGGTCAGATACCCGTAGCCGAGCAGGCCGTTGGCGACCGCCTCGCGCGCCGCATCGGCTTCGTCGGCGCGCGCGAGTGCCACCGGATCGTCCTTCGACCCGGGGCCCGGGATGAAGGAATCCATGATGATCCGCACGATGCCCTTGCGCAGGGAAAACCACCGGCGCCACTGCTTCTTGAACAGCCGCAGCGCGGTCTCCGGCGACAGGGCTACGAAGCGGACCGACAAGCGCAGCGCGAACGGCAGCTCCGCCAGAGCCTGGTGCATTTCCGGCCAGCTTGCGGCCGGCATGCCCTTGACGCCGACGACGCGGACATGATCGTCACCGAGCTGTGGGTACATGCCGCCGCGCAGATATTGGTCGGGCAGCAGGTAGCCCAGGAACGCCGGCGTATCGAACGGTCCGACCGTGTGCCAGCGGGTGGACACGGTCGAGTGCAGGTAGGTCAGCAACGCCTCGTGCGCGAGCCGCTCCACCACATGGAAGGCACCGCTCAGCTGATCGGCGATCCGGGCGAGAGTGTGCTCGAACGTGTCCAGCTCGCGTGCATAGTCGACGTCGCCGTGCGGCGCGCCGGCGATCAGGAATCGGTGGGTTTTCGCGACCACGTCCTGGGGTGGTTGATAGGTGATCGTTACGAACTGGCGAGGCTCGAAAAACGCGCCCGGGCGCTCGTAGTGCGCACCTCGCTCGGCATCGACGAGAGCCGTCACCGGGTCCGGCATCGCCGTTGCCGGGTAGTCGGCGACGGCATGGCGCTGGGTCTCGGCGTGCATCGCCCAGCGATCGCCAAGATACAGCATGGCATCGGCGAAGCGACGTGCGATCGCCGCCAGATCCGCCGGCGCCGACGAGTCGAGATCGTGGCCGCGCACGCGGAAGCAGGCCATGAACGACCCATCCTGATTGAAGACGACGCCCGGGTCGTAGAGCAGCGCCCACGGAACGTGGCTGGCGATCGAGGCGACGGTCCAGCCTCGTGTGCCGTGGGGTCGTCGGTACTGGCGGGGGCGGTACAGCATGTCAGTGCGGGACGTACAGGTCGGCCTGCAGGCGCATCCGTTTGAGGATGCGCAGCAGGTCCGCGTCGTAGGTCGTGAGGGCGGCACCGAGCCAGAGCAGCAGCAACCCGGCCAAGGCCGCCTGCGGCTCGCGCATCCCTACGACCAGGGCAAAGGTGAGCGTGAAGATCACGATTCCGAGTTCTCGTTCGACTCCGAGGACACGGGGCCGGTCGACCAGCGCGCGCAGGATCGGTTCGCCGTGGTTCATGGCAGATCAGAAGGTCGCGCCGGGAGCGACGCCAAAGAGCGTCGAGACGAGCGATGCCGCTCCGGTAGCGCAGGACAGACCGAACGCGCTCTTGATCGCCGTGCGCACGACGGGCCCGCCCTCGTTGAACGCCATCGCGACCCCCGATCCGGCGATCGCGCCGACCGAGCCCATCTGCACCACGGGACCCGAGAGACTGTTCACAACGGTCTGGAACGTGGACTCCCAGGGCAACCCCGAGACGGTTGCCGCGGCAGCGGCCTCCGGGACCAGTGCTACCGCGAACGCAGCCACAGCGATGACGACGATGTTCATGGACGGTCTCCTTGTGATGTCCGGGGGTCGGTTTGAAGCGAGAGGGCGCCGTCCTCCCAGCCGACGGAGAGCAGTTCCGCACATCGCGGTCCCGACGGCGTGCTGACCAGATGAGCGACGAGGTCGACGGCGTAGCCGATGAGCGCGTCCGTGCCGCCGGCGACGACTTCCTGCAGGAGGGTCGTAAGCCTGAGGACGAAGGCGCCCGCGCTGTCGGCATGCAGAGTGGAGAACCCGCCGCGGTGCGCCGTCGTCCAGGCTTTCAGCATCTCGATCGCGGCATCGCCCGACCGGGTCTCGCCGATCACGATCCGGTCGGGGCGCATGCGCAGGGCCGTGACGACCAGGTCGCGCAACGAGACCGTGTCCGAGGTGCAGAGTTGGACGACGTCGTGGCCGGGCGCGCGGATCTCACGGGTGTCCTCGGCGATGAACAGCCGGCCCGCCATCACGCATGGCTCGCGCAGCATGGCGTTCAGGAGCGTGGTCTTGCCGACACCAGTCTCCCCGGTGATCAGGATGTTCCGGCGATCCTGGATCGCCACCCTGATCGCCCGACACTGGGGTTCGGTGAGGATTCCCTGGCCGACGAAATCGTCGAGCGACAGGTCGCGGGCACGATGCCGCCTGATCGAGAAGGCCGGTGCCGGGGACACTGGCGGGATCACCCCCTGGAAACGCGAGCCGTCCGGCAGCGTGCTCCTCAGGAGCGGTCGGTCCTCGGTAACCACGGTGCCGGCGAGGTCCGCCGCGAGCCGCACGATCGAGTGGGCCTGTGCGTCGCTGATCCGCACGTCGACCGCCGCCGGCTCTCCCCCGTAGTGCCGAACGTGAATGCTGCCGTCGGCGTTGCGGTGAAGGTCGGTCAGGGTCTGTTCGGCGAGGAGGGCGGCGAGAGATCCGAGGCTCTCGGAGAAACCGCGGGCCGCCGTGTCGTGCCGGGTGCTCATTTCTTGCCTCCGGCACTTGTCGACACGTCGCCTAGCGACAGGGTGCATGCCTGCGGTCGCCGGGTGTTGAGGAAGCTCGTCCAGCACTCGCGGAAGGTGGGGGAGACCCGCCAGAGATACGACCAGCTGTCGGCCCATGCCTGCAGGCGCTGGTCCGCCGGTGCCGCCGGGGCGACGAGAAACGTCATGGCCGCATAGGTCGTCCCGCCGGAAAGTGCCGCTCCGGCGAGAGCCGCCCACAAGGCGAACCAGATCCGGTGGCGTGTCGGACGCGTCTGGGTGACCGTCGGTGTGGATTTGAGAATGTCGAGGATCGCCCCCTGTGTGTTGGCAAAGGCCCGCTCGAGGCGGTTCACCGCCTCCACGACACTCGTCGCGGGGTCGTCGCTTGGCGATTGCGCGGCAGAAGCCGGTGCAGAAGCCGGCGGTGCGGAAGCTCGCGGGGTCGGGGCCCTCGGGGTGGGAGCCGACGGTGTGTGCGCCGACACCGTGGGAAACGTCAGCCGAAGTGCCCGGCTCGATGCGGCCGGCGACGACGGAGAACCCGGAGCCGCCTGAGCGGCCGCCTCGGCCGCTTGCACTTGCGGTGCGGATGCGGGCGTCGAGGGCGCTGGCACCCCAGTGCCGTCGCGCGGCGCAGCCTGCGTGACTGACGCCTCGCCAGGGTCGTACAGCGGACCCTCGATAAACTCGTCCGGCGGGGGGATGTCTTCGAGCCGCGACATGCCGTCAGCCTCGCCGCTCGGCAAGAAGCGAAGAAACCGCCCGCGGTAACGGAACGGATATTCGTTGCCTGGTGGGTGGCCAGTCCAGTGGTCGCGCTCTGTGGATACTGGTCATCGCTCTACCGCCAGAACTCGACGCCGAAGCCCAGTTCGTGCCAGCGCGACTGGGCATATCCCGTGCGGATGAGGCTTTCGAAGACGACGCGGCACGCCCCGACGTTCAGATCTGAGAAGAGGTCGGCCAATGCATGCTGGAGAGGGTCGCTTTGAAGGGCTTGCCAGCCAGATGTCGTGAGCCAGGCTCGTCGCCCCCGCTGTCGTCCCTCGGGGAACTCCGCGAAGATGAGCTCGCGATCGGCCAGGCGCCTGAACAGGGACACCGAGGTCGGCGTCGTGAAGTTGAACGTCCGTGCGACGGCGGCAACGGTTGTCCCCTGCGCATCCAGCTGTGCGATGTAGCGGAGCGTTGCGTATTCCACCGGCATCAGGTCGGGGCGTTCCGTAGATCGACGGAACGCTTGCTCGACGAGCACGACGAGGGCCGTCGCCGCGCGAAGAACCTGGGGATCGTTGTGCTGCTGATAGAGCGGCGGGGATCCGTGCCGCTGCGACGACGCTTGATGCAGGGCGGCGCCTGGGCCGGCGATTGCGGGGCGTCGATCTGATCCTGTCGTTCGAGCCGTCGACCTCGACGCACTGGCCGCTGGTAGCTCGCCTGCAGCACCCGCTTGAGCCGGCGGCGAGTGCGGATCTCCGTTGGGCGCTGGCGGTGTCGGGTTGCACGGATCGGGTGCATGGCCAGAACCGGAACTCTCGACCTTACCGGAAGAGGCCGGCTTGTCCGCATTCCATACCGGTTCGAGGAAACCGTCATTCTCGCAGTCAGGTGTGATCCTGATCACTGAGCAATTCCCCTTCAGAATGGGATATCTCGAATAAGGTAATACATAACTAGACACGCTGATTTAGTAGTTCTAATTTACCAACGTGCCTGCTGTCAATCGCGCATAGGTATGCGCGCTGGGAGTTCGGATGAACCGAGCAACGCTGAAAATTGGACCGGGTCGGGGGGTCGGGCGGACTACGTCCAGGGCCCGATCTGCCGCCGAGGGTTTGGGATGTTCTAGGGTCGAGAAGCCCGCTCAGGTGGCTCTAGCGCCAGAAATCCAATCCGAGCTTCATGTCGCGCCATCGGGCCTGGGTGTAGTCCGCGACGATCAGGCCTTCGAAGATGCTGCGGCAGGCATCGCTGTCCAGATGCGGGATCAGAGCGGCCAACGCCTTCTGGAGCGGGTCGCTCTTCAAGGCGTTCCAACCATGCTCGGTCAAGCGTGCTCGACGGCCGCGCTGGCGTCCCTCGGGAGGCTCGTTGGTGATGACCTTGCGGTCGACCAAGCGTTGGACCAGCGTCACGCCGGAGGGCGTGGTGAGATTGAATGTCTGGGTAATGACCGGCGTCCGGACGCCCTCGTCGTCGAGCTGGGCGATGTATCGCAGCACGGCGAAGTCCAGGGGACTCAGGTCCGGGTGCTCGTCGGAGCGTTTGAAGGCCTGCTCGACGAGAACGGCGATCGCGGTAGCCGTCCGGAGAATCTCAGGATCGTCATCCCGCAGGTACACAGACATTCACTTGGCCCGTTTCTGCCAATCCGGGCGAGAGCCTACCCGGCGTCGACCGGGAGGCCAAATCGGAAGTGTGGCAATTCGAATAATTATGCGCTTCCGGTGTGCCATATATGACGTCACCACGCTTCATGATGTCGATCTGCATCATACTGATGCCACTCGGCATAGATCAAGCTTCTGCATGCCGCATTCCTGGTATCGAGCGACTGGTAGCCCCGGACGCGACGGTGCTGGTCGAACGAACCTGCGATCTGGCCATGGAGAAGGGCCGGGCCGGCGAAGCCTTCAAGTTCCAGGATCCCGGCATATCGGTAATGGGCAGCGTGACCGCCGGCGACGCCTTCCGCGACGGCAACGGCGTCTATTGCCGCCGGTTGACGGTTGAACTTGTCCGGCCCGCCGGCGGCCGCCTCGAGCGCCTGCGCTGGCCGGGGGTGGCGTGCCGGTTGCGGCACCTCGACTGGAACTGGGCGGACGTAGAGATCCGTGAGGCCGGCGATGCTCCGGCGCTGGCCGGCATGCGCGGCCTGCAGCGGCGGTTCTGAGCGGTGCCCGGGCGCATGTTCACACACCCATCCCGGTATCGCTGGCGCCACGGTCGCTCCTTACGCGCGGCAACACTGTGCGTCCTGATCGTCCTCGGCGCCGCCGGTTGCGAGTCATCCGGCCCGGACATCGGAGCCACACTGCTGGCATCGAACCTCGGGCTATCGAGTACCCGTCCACGACCCGAGGCATCGGGCGCAAAGATCGATGGCGCTGACACAGAGTCCGTCCGGGCACCGACCATGGTCGGCACTGTAATCTCCGCGCGGGCAGGGGCCCTGGCTGGGCAACACGGCTTGCCGTCGGACCCGCAGCCCGGGTCAGCTCCCTCCGTGTCAGGTTCGGCGGCGTCGTTGGCCGGGGCGCATGGAGCGGAGTCTTCCGTATCGGCCATCCCGCTCGCCCCGCCGCGCGCAGGCGAGGAGCCGGGCGTGAGCCCGCAGGGACGACCGACACCCGCACTTCCCGAGGCCATGAGCCTCGCCGCGGCCCCGCCTGCAGCCCCGTCTGCAGCCCCGATCCCGGCCCCGACTCTGACCCCGAACCCGGCCCCGACCCTGGTTCCGCACCCGGCTCCAACCTTGCCGCCGAGCGAAAAGTCGGACGTGACACCGCCGGTGCAATCGAGACAGTGGAGCGTCGTCCGCGGATCGACATTGCGGGAGACCCTGGAGAACTGGGGCCGCAGCGCCTCCATGGAGATCGTCTACCAGCTGCCGAACGACATGGCGGTCGAGGTGGGCGGGCGCTTCGAGGGCACCTTCGACGAGGCGCTCGCCTGGCTGTTGCGCGGCTTCGACCGGGCACGCCCTCGGCCGATCGCGCGCAAGAGATCGAACGCGGTGCTGATCCAGGCGTCGAAGGACGATCTGGGCGGAGGCATCCGGTCATGAGCACCGCCCGTCACACGAGAATGGCGCCCTGGCTCCTGCTTGCCTCGTTCCTGTGCGGGTGCCGTCTGGCGAGCGAGGTCGAACAGCGCGTCGAGGGCTTGTCGCAAGATGCGGCCACGCAGTCCGCGCGTCCGGCCGGCGGCCCCTCGCCACTCCGCGTGGTGATCGACGAAGCCGACCGGCCGTATTTCGGGCAGCGCTCGATCACCTCCACCGGTGCTCCGCTGCCACCTGAACTCGAGCGCGCCGACGGGATCGCCACGAATATCTCCACGACGATGTCGATGCGGGAGTGGGCCCAGCACATCACCGAGATCGCTCGCCTGCCGGTGCGGGTCGTCGACGAGACCGTCGGGATCGCGGCGGGCGACCAGCGTGCCGGACCAGAGGGCCTGTCACTGGCTTATCGGGGGCCGACGTCCGGCCTGCTCGACCTGGTCTGCGATCACTTCGGGGCGCACTGGCGCTATGAGCGCGGCGTCGTGATGATCCAGGCGGGCGTGATGCGGTCGTTCACGATCGCCGCACCGCAGTCGCTGGTGGAGGCGACCGGCGGCGACAGCGGCGGGTCGGATACCAGCGGAAGCACCACGGGTTCCGGTGGCTCGTCCAGCGGGGGTGTCAGCCTGAAGGAAGCGGACCCCTGGGAGGACGTGTCCGGCACGATCGACGTGCTGAGAGGGAATGCCCGGGTGTTCGTGTCCGCCCGCACCGGCACGATCACCGCGTGGGGTCCGCCGGCCGACGTCGATCGCATAGCCCGGTATGTCGAGGTCCTGAACGACATCTACAGCCGGCAGGTGGTCCTGACGGTGCAGCTGATCAGCTTCACCTTCGATCGCCGCGAGAACTACGGCTTCGATCTGGCGCCGGTATTCCAGGATGCCGGACTGCGGGTCGCCTTGTCGGGAGCGACGATCCCTGGTGCGAGCTCCACGGCGGGGTCGATCTCGGCGTCGGTGATCGACCCCGGGTCGAGCAGCGCCCTGCAGAGCTGGGACGAAAGTTCGGCCGTCCTTCAGGCATTGAACGAGCACGGCCACGCCTCGGTGGAGAACCGGGCGACCCTGGTGACGCCGCATGGCCGGCCGGTCGAGTTCCTCGATCTGAACGTCGAGGAATACGTCACCGGGTCGCAGACCGTCCTGGTCACCAATGCCGGCAGCCAGACCACGATCACCAGCTCGGCGATCGAGGCCGGCACGAAGATCGTCGCCGTGCCGTGGATCACGGACTCCGGATTGATCCGCCTTGAGCTCGGATTGTCGATCCAGGAAACCCCGTCGCTGCGAACGGTGGGGGACGAGAGCAATCTGGTCGAGCTGGCCCGCTACCGCGCGCGACGCTCGCACCAGATGCTGAGTGTGGCGTCGGGCAGCACCGTGCTCCTGACGGGCTTCGAGGCCACGTCGGCGAGTTCCCGCAGGCGCGGCCAGGCGCCGGGCGGGCTGCCGATCCTGGGCGGCGGCAGCGACGCCTCGGATGCCGAGACGCGGTTTCTGGTGCTGGTGAACGTGCGCTCGGTCGGAGGTGGCGATGACTGAGGTGGTATCGGCGTCCTTCGGAATCTTCGCGGCGGGGATCCAATGGTTCCAGGCGTTGAGCCCCAGGCTCCGGAACGACGCCAAGGAACTGGCCTCGACCCTCGGCGACACTTGGTCCTGTTGCGTCCTGATACCGCGGACGGAGACGGTTCCGGCCCATGTCGGGCTCGGGGACCTGGGCCGGGTCCGGACCATCGGCGGGCCGATCGCGGGGGCCGCCGTCCTCCTGCGGTTTCCGGAAACGGATCTCGCGACCGTCGTGCAGCTGGACGACGGCCGTTGGTGGTGTTGCGCGAAGGTCGCCAACATGCTGGTGCCGGGTGCCGACGCGATCCACCCGACGCTGCAGGACGCGTTGGGCTTCCTGGAGGAGGCACAACGCACGGCACAGGCGCCCTTGACGCTCGTGGTAGACCCGGCGTTGGACATCGAGGGCTGGCCGGCGCGCCAGCCGCTGCAACGGCTCGCCGAAGTCGCGATGACACGCGGCCTCGCGAGGTTGCAGCATCTGGCGGCACCGGCGCGGATCGCGCGCGTGGCGATCGCCGCGGTCGTCGGCCTCGTGGTCCTGCCGGGCGTCGTAGGGGCCGGGATCATCGGTTTCCGCGGGGCCAACGACGGCAGCGCCCTGGTCGCTGTCGTGCCGGTGAGCGCCGATGCGCCACGGCCGAGCGAGGTCGTCCAAGTCTGCTACGACGCCTTCGCGCGGCTTCTCTACCAGGACGGCTGGGAGCCCTCGGCATTCGAATGCGTGCTCGACCCGTCGGCGAAGCGTGAACTCGCGGGCAAGGATCGAGCGTGGACCGGCGCCTATGTCGCCGCGCGGTTCACCCAGCATGGCGGCACCGCCACCGCGCTCAGGGACTGGGCGAAAGGCATGGCCGTCGATCTCAACAAAGGTGCGGCGATCGTTTCTCTGCGGCTTGATCTCGACGACGTGCCGGCACGAGGGCCGGAGGCGCTCCTCAACGTCGGGCTCGCCGAAGCGCGCCTTCTCGACACGGGCACGCGGCTGTCGGAACCGCTGGAAGTCAGGCGCCGCGGCCGGACCCGGATCGAGTTCGATGTCTCCTCGCAGGTTCCCGCCCGGCACTGGGGCCGGGTCCTGTCGCTGCCCGGAGTGCGGATCACCCGCATCGGTGTCGCGGTCAGCGGGACCCGTATCCAATGGACGGTAACGGGGGACGTCGATGCGCTGTAGATCCGCGCTGTTTCTCGTCGTCGGGTGCTGCGCACTCAGCCCGTGCGCCAGTGCCGCAGCACCCGATCCGTTCGAGGCGTTCCTGGCTGCCAAGCGGGAGCTGGCGGCGCAGGCGAATTGTCCCGCGCCACCACCGCCGGTCGTCCAGCCCACCCCGATTGCTGAGCCGGAAACGGCAACCCCCGATGTGCTGGCAGTGACGCAGGCGATGGCGAACGAGGCGAGCATCCCAGACCCCGAAGTCTCGGTCGGCCGGCCGATGTTCAGGGTCCTCGGCGTGGTTGGGGCGCGTGGGTCCCTGGAGGCGGTCGTCGACCCCGCGGAGACCGGCCGGCCGCGGCTGCGACCAGGAGATGTCGTCCATGGCTGGCGGGTGGCGCGCGTCGCGCTGTCGGAGATCGTGCTCGTCCACCAGGACAGCGAGCCGGCCGTCCTGCCGGTCGCGGGCATACCGGTGAGGCAGCGATGAACCCGGCCGTCCACCTCCGGCAGCCCGGGCGCGGCCGCCACGTGGTGACGCTCGACCAGCGGGCCCTCGATCCGACCTGTGGGGCCCCACACCATACCTGGATCCCTGAAGGGAAGGACGAAGATGCCTGAAGAGCCCCTCAGCGCCGAGACTCCGTTCCACCAGGCCCGGGGGGCGTTCGCCGGCCTGATCGGCAGCGCGTTGTCGGAGCGCGATTTCTGGAAGCGCTTCGGGATCGGATCGGCGGTCGTGAACCTCGGACTGCTCGGCATCTGTGTGTGGCTTGCGGCGCGCTCGCCCCTCATTCCCTACGTCATCGAGCTCGGCGAGGACACGCGCGTCGTCCGCGCCCGGTTGGCCGAGCAGTTCGTGCCGTCGGACGCGAACTACCGCGGCCAGGCGCAGACCTGGATCCGCATGACGCGTCGCGTCTCGCACGACCCGTTCGCGATGCAGCAGGACATCATCTGGGCCTACGACCGGACATCGGGCCCGGCGCGCACCAAGCTCAACGCGTTCTTCCAGGATCGCGGCGGCCTGATCCCCACCGACAAGCGAATGCGCAGCGTCGAGGACGTGCTGGTTCTCAAGCAAGGGGCGCGCATCTTCCAGGTCGATTGGACCGAGACCGTCTACACCGAGCGCGGCGACCGTATGGCCACCGACCGCTGGCGCGCCCGCATCACTTTCGAGCACCACCAGCCGAAGACCGAGGACGAGGTCCGCCGGAACCCGGTCGGCCTCTACGTCGTCGACTTCGAATGGCAGCGGGTCTAGCGATGGCGCGTTCCACCAGCTCCGAGCGCCTACTCAGATGGGCGACATGCACAGCCCTCGCAGCCACGCTTTCCGGCTGCCAGTTCGCGACGCTCACCCAGTTTGCGGACATGAACTACTGGCTGAGCGGCGCCCCGGTTGCCGCCGCGGGTGAGGCTCCACCGGCGCATCTCGCCGAGCCCGTGCTCTACGAGAAGGTACCGGCCCAACGTCAACCCGATGCGGCGCCCACGCCAACGATCGTCGAGGTCCCGGTCTACGTGCCGGCACCGCGCACCTTCTTCGATGTCGAGGACGAACGGCGCAAGGGCGCGAAGCGCGTCGCCGATGCCGGCCGCGTCGCCATGGTGCACGACCCGAAGAAAGCGGTTCGCACGGCCGACGAAGGACGGTTCCTGAACGCGAGCCTCGTGCAGCCCTTCACCGACAGCATGATCTACGAGCTGAAGGTCCAGGTCGGGAAGATCACCTCCATTCGTCTCGAGCCGGGCGAGGACATCACCTCCCTGGAAGCCTCGGACAGCTCGACCCTGCAGTTCGCGACCTCGCAGGTCGGCAGCAGGTCAACCCTGTCGCGCGTCATCGTGCTCAAGCCGAGCGACCGGTTCGAGAGCAACAACCTCCAGATCGTCACCACCCGGCGTCTCTACCTGGTCGACCTCGTCATGGCCGATCCGGGCAGCGAGGCCTACCACCGGATGGTGACCTGGTCGTACCCGACCATTCACCTGGCCGTCCAGCCGCTCCAGGCGATGCCGGCCGCACCTGCCTCGCTCTATGGGCTGCCGCAGTACGGCGTCGCCGCAGCCCCTGCTCCGGCACCCGCCGGCTATCAGCGCGAGATGCCTCAGCTGGCGTCGACGTCCCCGGACTCCGTACCCCGCCCGGCGCGGCTCTGGGATCTCAATTTCGGCTACGCGATCACCGGCCCGGACGTGCCCTGGAAGCCGATCACCGTCTACGACGATGGTGCGAAGACGGTCCTGCGCTTCTCACCCGAAATCCTCGCCCGCAAGGCGCCAGCCCTGTTCGTGGTCGACCTCGAGGGCGCTGTCGAGGCCGTCAACTACCGCGTCCGCGGCTCTTCCTACGTGGTCGACGGATTGTTCGATCAAGCAGCGCTCCAGCTTGGTCAGGACCACCAGGCCGTCGTGATGATCGCAAGGACCGGCATCTGGACCGACCCGGCCAGCGGTCGACCGGCGCAACCCAGTACACCGAACGGGGGGACGCGCTGACATGATCGACCTCGATGACCGGGACGACATCCTTCCGCGCCCCGCCCGCCCACGCAAGACAGCGGTGATCGCCATTGGCGCAATCCTCATCGTGATCCTGGCCGGAGGAGGACTGCTCCTTCATTCCGCCCTGGACACCGACCCGCCGGACCTGACGGTCCCGAAGGATCTGGCAACCATCGGGGCGGACCCGCCGCCGGCCATCGCCGACCCGGGGGATCGGTCGAGCTACTTTGCCAAGCCCAGCGAACCACCGCCCGCCGAACCGCCACCCGCGCCGGTTCCGTTGCTCGCACCCTTGCCCGCCGAACCGGCTCCATTCGTGCCGCCGGCCGCCTGGAAGGCGCCGATCACCCTGATGCCGGCGGCGCCGACAAGCCCCGCCGACGCGATGGCTCCTGGCTATCCGCAGCTCGGGAGCACGTCCGGGCTCTCGACCGCGACGAATCACCCGGCTGCTCTGCCCGTGAGGCAGTTCTCGAACCTGCCCCAGGAGTCCGCCATCCAGAGCTCGAGCGAGCGCGCGCCGCTCGCCGGGTACGACCCCGCCCAGTTCGCTCCGGCTGCGGCGACCGATCGGGCATCCCACGCCGCTGCCCTCGCGTCATTGGCGCGGCGAGAGCCGCAGGCGCCGGGTGCCGGAGCGGGTGCCGGGGTGCCGGCATCTCCGTTCGCGCAAGCAGACAGCGCAGCCCTGTACGGATCGAAGGCCGTCATCGTGCAGGCGAGCCAGGACGCTCCCCGGAACGTGTCCAGACTGCGCACGCCCACCTCCGGCCGCACGCTCAGCCCGGGCACGATCGTTCAGGCCGTCCTGACGACGGGCGTCAACAGCGACCTGCCCGGCTCGTTCAACGCCCGCGTCACCCGCACCGTCTGGGACGAGATCGACGGCGACGTCCCCCTGATCCCCCAGGGCAGCCTGATCACCGGAACGGTTGCCTCCCAGGTCGAGTACGGAGAGGAACGCGCCTTCCTGGTGGCCAAGTACATCCGCCTCGCCGGCACCAACGCTTACCTGGACGTCGGCGGCGTGAGCGCTTCTGCACTCGACGGAACCGCCGGTGTTCCGGCCGAGGTGAACAATCATTACGGCCGCACGATCGGGGTAGGGATCCTGACGGCCGTGCTCGGCGCCGGCTCCGCCGTCGCGCGGGCCGGCATCGACGACGATCGCAACTCGATCCAATCGGAATCGATCGCCAGCGGTGCCACCGAGCTGCAGCGCGTCGGCGGCCAGTTCCTGCAGCGGGAGCTGCGCATTCGCCCGACCCTCACCGCGAAGCCCGGCGACCAGTTCTCTTTCATCCTCAACCGTGAACTCGCGTTCGGAGAGGCCCCATGAACCGCCTCACATACCGCCTCACATGCCGCGTCACGTTCGCCGTGCTGTTGGCGCTGGGCCTCGCCGCGTGCGCGAAACCCTCGCCGCAGCCCGCCCAGGACCGGCCGGAATTTCTGGCCGATACCGAACCGCGCGACGCGGTGTTCCTGCCGCGTTCCGCTACCTCGGTACAAGTCGCGCAGGCCACGCAGGGAGCGATGGGGGCGCGATCCCGGGGTGCACGATCCGGGGGTGCACGATCCGGGGGCGACGCGGTCTGGCATGTCCACGCCGGGCAGAACCTGTCCGAGATCCTGACGGCCTGGGGCCAGATCGCGGATCGCACGGTCGTGTGGCAGACCAGCCATGACTGGCCCCTGGCGGTCAACGGCCGGTTCGAAGGCTCGTTCGATGACGCACTCGCCTGGATCGTCGCCGGCGTCTCCGACACCAGCCCCCGCCCGCATGTCCAGCAATTTGAGAACGCCTCCGTGCGCGTTCTGGCCGAGGAGTAGCCGCATGCGCAGAGCCCACCCGATCCCGTCGATCGCCCTTGGCCTGACGCTGCTGGCGGTGCTGCCCGCCTGCGAGGCCATCAAGACGGCCAAGCAGGAGATCGCCGAGCGCGAGCACCAAGTCCAGCAGGCCTCGCAGGACTTCGCCCGGCGCGCCACCCCACACGTCACTTTCGTCAACCGGCCCTTCCTCGGCACCGAGGTCAAACCGTTCACCGGGGGCAACCCGCTCCCGGTGCGCCTCGAGCTCAACCCCGGCGGATTCCGGTTCTCGGGAAGCCAGGGTGTGCCCATCGAGGTCGCTCTGGTGGCCATTCGAACCGCGAGCGGTGTGCCGGTGGTGCTGGACGAAGCCGCCGGATCGTCGCCCGTTCAAGCGGTCGGCGACCTGCCGTACTGGTCGGGTCCGCTGTCCGGCTTCCTCGACGTGCTGGCCACCGAATACGACGTCGCGTGGAACTTCGACGGCAAGGCCGTGCGCGTGCGCCCCTATCTCACCCGAACCTACGTCCTGCCGACGCCGACCGCCAAGCCGAGCTTCCAGGCCGGCAGTTCGACCGCGGGCTCCGGCACCGAGACCGGTACCCAGCAGATCGCCGCCAACCTCAGCGACGTCGACCCCTGGAAGGACATCGACGCACTCCTGAAGGCGTCGATCGGCGGCGACGCCAGCTACGTGTCAGCACCTTCAACCGGAGAGCTGACCGTCACAGCGCGGCCGTCGGACCTCGCGCGCATCGAGACCCTGATCGACGGCCTTTACGAGCGCCACGGGAGCCAGGTTCTGCTGCGGGTGTCCTGGATGGTCGTCGACATCTCCGACAGCGACAACTACCAGCTCGACCTGCAGGCGGTCTTCAAGGACGTTGCCAGCGGTTTGCGGATCGGGACCGTCAGTCCGATCGGCAGCCTCGTCGACGTCGCTGGCTCCGGGGGCATCGCGATCGTCGATGCGCCCGACGACAGCGACCTGCGGAACTGGGATCCCTCGCGGCTCCTCTACACCGCCATCAGCCAATCCGGCCGGCTCCTCGACCACCGGACCTACGCCCAGGCGGTCCAGAACAACACCCCGACCGCCTTCAACGACCGGACCCTGCGCGACTACCTGAAGAATTTCTCGCGCCAGATCGGCACCAACGGCAGTGGCGATACCTTCTCGACCGAGACCGACACGCTCTCGCTCGGCTCCAGCGTGCAGGTCCTGCCGCGGATCCTGTCGGCCGACCGCGTGTCGCTGCTGCTGACCGTATCCCAAGCGTCCCTGGTGGACCTGCAGACGATCGCACTCGGGGACGACGGGTCGTTCATCCAGCTCGCCGAGAGGGCCGAGCGCGGAATCCCGGCCGAAACGGTGATTCTGGAGAACGGCCAGAGCCTCGTGCTCGCGGGGTTCGAAGGCGATACCGTGTCGCGCGACCAGGTCGGCACGGGCACCCCGGGCTTCTTCGGCCTCGGCGGCGCCCAAAAGGCCGAGATCAAGCGCACGCGCCTGATCCTGGTCGTGACCGCCACCATCAAGCGCCCGCCGCCCCGCCGGCGGCCCGCTCCGGTGATCCTCACGCAGCGAGCCGGCTCGTGACCAACCCCGCCAATACGCGCCTCCTCGAGGTCGCAACCGGGCGAGCCGAAGGTCAGGGTCGCACCGACTCGGGCCTGGGCGCCAAGCCGTGTCGGGTCGCCGCCGTGCTTTCCCTGATCGGATGTGCCTGCAGCAGCACCGTCCTTGCCGAAGGTGCGGGCGAACTCGGATGCGCGCGCACCTACCCGACGATCTACCTGGTGGCCGATCAGCGACCCGGTCATAGCGTCGTCGATCTCTTTCTAAGCGACGCCTGCCCGGGTCGGGTCCATCTCTGGACCGGGGTCGAGCGGCTGACCGCAGACACGATCCAGCAGGTCGGCGTCGTCGCACTGGCGTCCCTGATCCCGGTGTGCGTGTCCCTGAACACGCGCTGCACCGGAGCCTGGGCGACCGATCCCGACTGCGTCAGGATTCCACCCGTCGCCGTCACTCCGATCCCCTCCGATACCTGCCCGCCCCGCGAGCTTCCGATCGCCGGCTCGACATCGCAGTCCGCCGGCACGGTGCTCCGCGCGCCGGGCACCGACGCCGACGGCAATGTGCTGCGTTGCGTCCGGCCGGCGATGCTCCGGGACGCGCTCGGCCGACGCTATCTCTCCGGTACCCGTCTCGCCGGGTGTTCCGCATCACTGGTCGCGCCGGCCACCCGAGCCGAGGCACCCGGTTCCCAGACGGTCCGGCCGACGACGACGACGTTCGGCGGTGCGGCTCTCATCTTCAGCGACGGCTTCTTCGACACCAAGAGCTTCGCGCTGCCGCACGTGGTCACGCGGATGCAGGGCAGCACCGACTCCGCGGGGAACGTCCGCGGCATGGGCTTCGCACTGGCCGATCTGCTGCGCCGCTGGACCTTCGCCTACCGCGTGACGATCGACCTGCCCGCGCAACTACCGAGGACGGAACGATGAACCACACACAGAATACCCGCACGCGCCGCGCGCTCCTGCTGGCGGTGCTCGTCACGGGGTCGGCGCATCTGGCCCTGTCGAAGCCGGCGAGGGCGCTTGTTGTCTACGATCCAGCCAATCACGCGGAGAACCTGATCCAGACCGCGCAGGCCCTCTACGCCGAGATCCAGCGCGATATCGCGAACCGGGCCGTCAGCTACACGGCCTTCACCAACGAGTTGAATCTCCTGCCCCTGGACCCGATGGCCCAGGCAGCACTGCAGCCGAACCTCTCGACCCTGGACGACGCCGTCATCGGCCTGCGACAGGTGCAGCAGACGGCATCCGGGATGACCCGCCTGTTCGACCAGCTCCGCAACCAGTCGGCCGCCGTTCAGAACGGCGGCGACATCGCCGCGATGCTGCGCACGATCGACACGATCGGCAGCACTCTCAATCGGGACGTCGCGAATATCTCCTCGGCCATGACGTCCATGACGGCGGCCGACGCCCAGCTGAGCGCGATTCTCACGCGATCCGCCATGAGCGTGGGCGCGATGCAGGCGCAGCAGATCAACCACCACCTCCAGGCGATGCAGGTCCGCGAGTCGATGCACCGCCGCCAGTTGCAAGCGATCGCGATGCAGCGCGCCGCGGTCAACGAGGAGCTCGAGAAGGCACGTGCGGCGGCGACACGGGAGGAAGCGCGTCGCCAGTTCCACGCTCTCGCAACAATGGGCAAGAGGGTGAACTGACCCATGGACGGGATCGATGTCGCCCTCCAGCGCGTCACCGACATCATCGACCTGTCATACGGGCGCCTGCTGCCGCACGCGCAGACGCTTCTATTCTACGTGAGCGTCATCGAGATCAGCCTGCTGTTCCTGCTCTACGCCTTCGGCCGCCAGGACACGATCGCCGACCTCATCAAGAAGATGCTGGTGATCGGGTTCTTCGTGTGGGTGATCCGGGACTTCCAGACCATCATCGACACGATCTTCATGTCTGCCGCCGAGCTCGGCGTGATCGCCGGCACGAGCGGGACCGTCACCTCGGGAGAGGTTGAACGGTACCTCACGCCGTCGTCGCTCATCCGCCACGGTGCCAGCGTCTTCGGCGAGATGCTCCAGGCGATCGGCGACCTGCCCTGGGACTGGGGGGTATCGGAGATCGCGAAGGGGATCGTCATGGCGATCCTGTTCGCGCTTCTGAGCGTCATCGTTCTGATCGGCTTCGTGGTCGGCGGCATCCGCGTGCTGATGACCACGATCGAGTTCCACCTCCTCACCTCGCTCGTGCTGGTGATGCTGCCGTTCGCGGTCCTGCGACCGACCGCCTTCATCGCCGAGCGGTCCTTCGCGATCGTGGTCAGCCTGTCCGTGAAGATGATGGTCACGCTGTTCGTGATGACCCTGGTCGACAGCATCCTGGTCGACATGCAGCCGGCGGCCGGTACCACGCTGGAATGGCAGGATATCGTCGCCCAGTTGGTGATCGGGATACTGGTCCCGATCCTCATCTGGGTAGCGCCGAACCTCGCCGCCGGCCTCATGTCTGGGAACCCCTCGTTGAACGCAGGGCAGTTCGTGGTGTCGGCCGCCGGAATAGCGATCGCCGGCACAGCGGTCGCCGTCGGGGCTGTCGCGGCTCCCGTGGCGGGCGGCAAGGCGGCGATCGCGCTCGGCCGAATGGGTGCGGCGGCACGGATCGCGTCCAGCGGAGGGGCGGCCGGAGGGGCGGCGGGTGCGGGTGGTGCCGGACCAGCGCCGGTGCCTGGCGGTGGGGGTTCGCCGGGCGGTGGTGGTTCGCCTGCTGGCGGGGGTGCCGCGAACCGCACCGCCAGTGGCGATCGTGCGAGCGGCAGGCCTGGGAGTGGCGGCCGCGCGGTTGGCGGGTCATCGGGTGCTACGGGTTCCCGCGGTTCAGGAGGGCCTCCGGGGAGCGCCGGCAGCACATCGTCCACCGTCGCACCGCAGTCCTCCTCGCCCGCAGGTGGAAGTGCCGGTGCTTCGAACCCGGCCACAGGGAACTCTCGATCGACGCAGGGCAATGCAGTGCCGGGCAATGCGGCGCGGCGCGGGTCCGCCGGTTCGGGCGCCGGGCGTGGTCCCGGAACAGGCCGTGCCCAGGCGCCGCAGCAGCAGGCTGCACAAGGCGCGCCCACTTCCGGCCCGGGCACCGGTGCCGGCGCTCAGCCAGCTTCCCCGCGAGTTGGCCGCGGCGGGCATCCCGCGACGACACTTGGCGGCGGAGCAACCGCCGGCGCCGGCCGACCGGCCGGCGGAACGGCAGCCCCCCCCAGCGACTCCGGCACTGCCGGGTCACGCGGCTCTCTGTCCAGGCAATTGATGCGGCGGGGATACCAGGCGCGCACGGCCAAGTGGGCCGCCACCTCGATCAGCCGCGAAGTGCCGCACGACACGCCTACACCGAAGTTCAGGGACGACGATGCCTGACGATCTCCAGCAAGCCGACGGGCTCCAGCAGCCCGACACACTCCGGAACCTCGGCGCCGAGCCGCACATGGACGCGGTACGGCGCGCGCTGTTCGGCAAACGGCCGCTGTCGCAGCCCTTCGCCCAGGCGGTCAAACTGAACCCCGCACAGCAGAAGATCCTGATCGCCTTCGACGATGGGACCGTAGTGGTCTCCGAGGGCGATCGCCATCTTCCGCTGGTCGGGAGCGCGCTGGTGTATATCGAGAACCTCCGGCAAGCGCCGCTGGAGGTCGTGGCGCTGCCGCAGCGCACGGTCGAGCGCATTCAGTCGGCGCTCAGGGGCGACACGCCAGAGGAGAGTGCCGCCGGGACAACCGGCGAGGAACGTCTCTGGGCAGGCATTCTCAACTACGCGGCCCGGCTGCGGGCCGCCGACGTTCTGGTCCGCGCCGAGGCGACCGGCGGCGAGGTTCACGTGACGGTCGGCGGGTTCCGCCAACCGGCGCCCTTCGACTTCCCTGTCATCGACGCGGTGCGCCTCTGCGGCGTGCTCTACCAGATGTCGTCCGGGCGCGGGGAGTTCGACCCGAACGTGTCGCAGCGCTCGAGCCTGTCCAAGGAGCGCTTGAGGGGCCTCGGCGTGGATCCTCGGATCACCTCCGCACGCCTGCAGTTCAACACCGCACCGCAAGGGGTGAACGTGTTCGTGCGTCTCGCCGACCAGCGCTCCTTCGACGGACTTTCGTTCGAGGGCTATCGGCTGTCGTCAACCACCGCGACGGTGCTGGCCGATCAACGCGCGTGCGACGCCGGCGTGATCACGCAATGCGGTCCCCCGGGTAGCGGCAAGACCACCCTGCAGACGCTGCAGCTGATGACGCTGCAGCAGGAGACCGCCGGCACTCGGACAATCCTGCTGCTCGAGGACACCCTCGAGATCACCGAGGTCCCGGGGGTCTACGTGGTCCCGGTACCGTACCGGGACACCGAAGAGCGCGACCGGCAGCTCGACCTCGCCCTGGAGGAAGTCCTGCGCTCGGCTGCCCAGACGCTTTGCGTGGGAGAAGTGCGCAGCCTGACGGCCGCCCGGATGATGTTCCGCGGCGCCCAGACCGGCGTGCAGGTGATCACGACAGTGCACGCCCTATCGGCGATGGGGTCCGTCGGCCGGTACGCACGCATGGGCGTCGCCGAGAGCGACGTGTTCGATCCGACGATCAATCGCGGCGCGGTCGGACAGCGACTGCTCCCCCGGCTTTGCGAGAAATGCCGAATCCCTCTCGCCGAGTTCACGACCGCATTGCAAGGCGGCGGAGCCCTTCCCGGAGACCGGGATCCCGACCGCATGAAGATGACCGTGAACAGGTGGGCCACGGGGATCCCCGACACCGCTCGTCTCGGGAGTGTCGAGGCGGCCCTGACGGCGCGCGCGGACAACTGGAGCGAAGGTTTGTATCTGCGCGGGGAGGGGTGCGAAGCATGCAGGGACCATGCGACCGGCGGCGCGTCGGGGCGTGCCCGGGGGTTCCGGGGAAGGCAGCCGGTCGTCGAGGCCGTGATGTTCGACGAGCAGCTGCTCGAGGCGCTGGCCCAAGGTGACCGCCGAACGGCACGCACCGAAGCGATCCGAAGCGGCGGCTTCGAGCCGATGATCACCCACAGCACTCGCCTGATGTTCGACGGGATGATCAGCCCCGAGGACGTGGAAGCGAGCATCGGGCGCTTCGGCGATCCCGCCATGCTCGCGTCGGGTATCTGAGATGGCGACGATGCACCACGAGGCGACCGGACGATCGGCCCTGGCGGTAGCACCACCGCACGCCTGGCGGCGATGGTGGGCAAGGCGACGCCTCACACTCGAGCACCGGATCGAGATATATCGATACCTGGCACGCGAGCTGCGCCTCGGCGCCCAGTTGATCGATGCGGTATCCGGACTGTTCTGGATCTACTCCGACGAGGGGCGCCGTGTTCGCCACCCGATCGCCGTCGCCACCCGCTCGTGGCTGCCGCGGCTGCGCACGCGCGATCCGGTGGTCGAGGTGCTGCGGGACTGGTTGCCGGCCGACGAGCTGCCGCTGGTCGCAGCCCTCGAACAAGCCAAGGATGCGAGCGAACTGATCGGCCGGCTGGAGAACGCCGCAAGGTTCCGCGGCGAAATCCAGGGCCAGATCATGAAGGTGGCCGCCTATCCGGCGATCATCACCCTGTTGCTCGGCGTAATGATGCGGGTCGTGCACGACCGGGTCTATCTGGTCCTGGTCAATGCCTTCCAGCCGGATCTCTCGGGCTGGCAGCAAGTGGGGATGGCGACGGTCGCATTCATCGCCAATCACGGAACGCTGCTCGGAGCGGGGGTGCTGGGTATCACCCTGCTGGTGATCTACAGCCTGTCGAGGCTCCGCGGCCCGGTGCGGACCCTGCTGGAACGTGCCTTCCCCTGGTCGCTCTACCGCGTCTATGCCGGCACGTCCTTCCTGGACGCCTTCGCGATGCTGCTGTCGGCCGGGATGCAGCCGCTCGACGCGATCGCCGAACTGGAGCGTTCGGCGTCCCCGTACCTCAAATGGCGCCTCGGCCTGGTCCGGCGCGAGCTGCGCGCCGCAGTGCCGGTCGGCGAGGCGTTCGCCAGGGCCGGCCAATGGCCGAGCCCGGCGATCACCTACACGCTCAAAGCCAGCCGGGCGAACGACCTGGCCGCCGTGATCGGGGTCGCGGTCAAGGACTGGCGCGAGCAGTTGGTCCGCCAGACCGAACAGCGGGGGCAGCTCCTGTTCAGCCTGTTTTTCGTGGTGGCGGGTTTGTTGGTGTTCTGGGTGTTCGCTGGCGCCTTCGGGGTGTCCGCGGGTGCCATGGCGCGGTTCCGGGGGATCTGAGTGGCAGATCCGGCCGGTCACAGAGGAGGAAGGCGATTATGAACATTTCGTGGTTGGCCCGGCGCGGTGCGCGCGCGGCTGTGGACGGGGAGAGCGGTGCGATCGGCGGCTTCCCGGAGGCCGCTGTGGTCCTCGCGGCCGGCGCCGGCATCGTGGCCGTGGCCCTGGCGGGCGGTAACAGTCTCCTCACGGACTCGTCCGTGCAGGCGGCGATATCGGAGCTGACGAGTTTCCAGGGGCGGATGCGCAACGCCCATGCGTCCGTAGGCTTCGACTACGGAAACGCCGCCATCGACGACGCCGACATCATCGCGGCCGGCTACGCACCGCGATCGATGGTGTCGGGCACGGCGCTGCAGAGTCGCTGGCGCACCGGTGTGGACGTGACCGGCGCCGGCTCGACATTCGTCGTCGAGATCGCGGCGGTGCCGCAGGAAGACTGCATTGCGCTGATCCAGCAGCTGCAGCCGCCCGTGGCGGTGTCGGCGCGCGTCGCGTCCTCGTCGGGCGGGATCGCCGCTGCGTCGGTGATCGTGCTTCCGGCAAGTCGGTCTGCAGCGGTCGCCGGCTGTGCCAACACGACGAACGTGGTCGCGATCACGATGGAATGAGCCGGGAGATCCGCAATGCCGTTCATCGTCGCACTGGGGTTGCTGCTGTGGCTTTCCGCGCAGTCCTCGTGGAACCACCGTGGCGACGCCCAACGGCGGGCCGAAGCAGACGCGCGAACGCTCGCCATCGAGTTGATGGTCGCAGCCCATCGGCAATCCCAGTTGGCGGTCGAGGCCTCGGCGTGCGGGCCAGCCAGCTGCGGCATCGAAGTGACGCCGACCGGCAGCATTGAACCCGTTGTGCCAGGTCAGGTGCGGCTGGTGAATGGCGTGCGCGTCATCGTCGAGGGCGACGGGTCGGTCTCGACGGAGCTGATGCGGCCTGGCTTCCGCTATGAGGGGTACGCGCTCGATGCGCGCCGGGTGGGTGCCGCCTTGTGGACCGTCAGCGGCGGCGATCCCCGGCTCGGCGTGATCGAAGGGTCGACGAGTGTCGGCCCTGGGGGAACCCGCCCGGTCGGCGGCGCGATGACGTTCACGCAAGGCTCCGTTGTTGGACAGTCCCGGTAGGAGGAGGTGCCGATGTCTTCAGGAATCGTCGAGTCGATGGTGTCGATGACGGCGATCGCCATCGGCTTCGCCGGCTTCGTTCAGGTGATGGACGACGGTCGCATGGCGACGACAGCGTCGGACGTGTCGGTCGTGCTGCTCGAGTACCTGGATGCCTCGCAGGCCTATGCGTCGCAGCGGATCACCACCCTCAATCGGTCCATCGCCGCCAATGGCGAGCAGGCGGTCGTGGTGTCTCGGTCGACCCTGGTCGGCGCCGGCTACCTGGCGGCAGCGTTTCCGTCGACGACGACACTCGGGCAGACCATGTCGGCCTATGTGCGACGCGTGCCGACCGCGGATCCGGCCGGGCTCGGCATAGCGTGCGCCACCTATGCCGCCGGCCAAGGGACCTGTCCGCTCGAAGTCATGGTTGTGACGAACGGAGGGACGCCGCCGCGCGCCGACATTCGCGGATCCATCATGCGGTTCGGCAGCACCCGGATCGGCGAGGTCGCCGCCGGCGAGGTCGCGCGAGGGCCGGGCTGGGCGACATCGCTGACACCGTTCGAGACGGGTGCCGGTTTTGACGCAGGGCAGTTGGTCGCGCGCGCGAACGTGGCGGCCATCGAAGCGACTCCCTGGATATCGCGCACCGCGATCGATGGTCACCCCGAGCTTGCCCGGATGTCGCAGACGCTGTCCTTCGAGACCGGCAGCGGTGCGGGTATCGATCTCAATGGCAACAACCTCGACGACGCGGACGAGGTTCGTGCGACAGCGTTCATCTATGGCTCGGACTGTCGCCTGAAGGACGTGCTGGGGGAGGTCACGGTTGCCGAAGCACGCGAGCGCATCGAGCGCCTGACCCTTTACCGATTCCGGTACCGGGGCAGCGACCGCGTCAGGTTTGGGTTCATGGCGCAGCAGGTGCGCGAGGTCCTCCCCGAGGTGGTGTTCGAGGACACCGACGGCATGTTGCGGTTGGACTACCCGCAGCTGTCGACCCTCGCGGTCGCCGCCTACGCAGGAGGCGCCCCCGTCACCGACAGTATCGAGAGAAAGGCGAGGTGGTCATGTCCGCAAGCCGACGCAATCGCCGCGTCGTCGCCCTGACCGCCGGCGGCCTGATTGTCCTCGCCCTGCTGTTGTCCGGAGGTCGTTCGTACCCGCTGCTCGCGACACCCTCCAGCAGTTCCGTTCCAGCAGGCGTCTATGTCCTCGAATACTGGAGTGCTTGGAAACGCGGGTCCCTGGTGGTCTTCCGCCCCCCGACGACCGCGCTATCGATGCGGTCGGGGAGTGCGCATGAAGATACTCCGCTCTGGATGAAACGAGTGGTCGCCACGGCGGGTGACCGGGTCTGTGCGACGGAGAACGGTATCTGGATCAACGGCATTCGGTCTGTGGGCGCGGCCGCCCCGGCGCAGGCACCCGGTCGACCGGCACTGCGAGGTTGCGAGCAAATCAGCGCTGGCATGGTGTATCTGGCCGGAGACGGGCCCCGCAGCCTGGACTCCCGCTATTGGGGGCCGATACCTGCGGAGCGCATCGTCGCTCCTACGAGGTTGGTCTTCTGACAACTCCCAGAGTGCATGACACTGGATCTGATCGCGAAGATCGTCCACCAACGTCCAACTCCGGTCGTTGCCCGTAAGGTCGCGGCGCTGAGCGCCCAAGAAGGTCGGGAGACAGGCTTGGTGGGAAAGGAATGTCTGGAATTGGGAGGCATTTTTTCGTATTTTTCAACAAATACAATTGTGAACAATTCTTCAAAAACAACGCTTTAATTGCGATACCCATTGACAACAATGCATCGTTGAATAGGGTCGGCCTCGCCGCGAAAAATGGCATCGGGAGATCAGTGTGCGAGTTCATCTTAACTCGATTTGGGTTAACGCAAAGGGGCAGACGGATGCATTGGAGTCGATCAGGGGCTTGCGGACCCCAGTAGATCGCGTTTTTGCTCTGGACACGTTGGGTTGGGTCAACATCTGCGCCAAGCCGCGGCATATCGAGGTCTGGCTGAATCCAATGTCCCTGACTCGTCTCGCGCTCGCCGGGGCCCAAGAAGTGATCGTCGATCTGCTGCGGAAAGATCCCGATCGGTCCCTCCTGATGGAAGTGCATGACCGGCAACATACCGCGTCCTTGCCCATCCTGGACGCTGACGACCTGTCAGGCCAACGCGATACGGCGTTCCAGTTCACGAGTGCTCCTGGCTATCCCCTGGTCCATGAGACCGGGAGACCCGAGGAAATCTGGGAGTTGAGGGATTCCAGGACACGTGACCTGCTGAAATTCGTTCATGATCGGAAACTGCGGCTGACCAAGGAACTGGTTCAGCGCGTCGACGACAGCGAGAGCCGGGCCAAGATCGTTCTCGTGACATCCGACAGGTCCGTGCAATACTTGGCGCACGACAAGGACACTCAGCCGTTCTGGAGGGGAAAGTCCCGGTTCATTGGCCGGTTCCTGCGTGACCTGGCAGTCCCAATCCCGATCAAAAGAAGCCTTCTGTCGGACACGCAGTCCGCACTCCGGTCGCGCCAAGCCACTATCACGCACGTGTCTGGCGCTCGCCAGGTCATCGGTCGAGATCGTGCGAGGTGCGACTCATACTTCCGGCTTGTGCTGCCGCTTGTATCGATCGGCAAGTCCGACGAGATCCCGATGCTCGTTCTGTTGGCCAGGGGCTCAACGTGAGCCGCGCCGTCCGGCGTTGTGAGTGGCGACGTAGCCGGCCGAATATCTGAAGTACCGGCCTGGTGGGTTCAGGGGCGTCCCGGAATTCCGTGTGATATCACTGTCTGAACCCATAGCTGGCAACCAGGCGTCCTGTATGTGTACCGGCGCGCCCGGCAGACTCATTCCAACCGTTGGGTATCAAATGCTTGCCGTACCAATCGGCGTCGAGAGGTCACGGCGGATGGCATGATCCTGCGCCGGCAACGACCACTCTTGGAAGTATACGTTTGAGGATACCGGGACCGGCGGCGCCGGCTGGGCCGACGCGGTCATGCTACCCGTTCAGACAGAGATTGAGTGCAATGCGATCATTGCATACATTGAAAGCATATTGTGGAGTAGCGATCATGGCCAGTCTCACCATCCGAAACCTCGACGAAGCAGTGAAGCAGCGGCTGCGTGTCCGGGCCGCTCAGCACGGCCATTCGATGGAGGAGGAGGCTCGCGACATCCTGCGCACCGCGGTTACCGACCCAGCCCCTGCAGGTAGCCTCGGCCGGGCAATCCACGAGCGCTTCGCGGCGACCGGCAGCGTCGAGCTTGAGCTTCCGGCTCGCGGGCCGATGCGTGAGCCCCCGAGCTTCTCTCCGGAAACGTCTTGATCCTCCTCGACACCAATGCGGTCTCTGAGCTGATGCGCGGGCAGCCGTCCGAGATCGTACTTGACTGGTTCGATGCCCAGGATGCCAAGGCGCTGTTTCTCAGCGCCGTCAGCGAGGCCGAGTTGCGGACCGGTGTCGCCTTGCTGCCACCAGGTTGGCGCCGGGACCGGCTGCTCACGTCGGTCGACGCCATGATCGAGCACGACTTTCTCGGCCGCCTGCTACCGTTCGACAGCGCCGCGGCCCGTGCCTACGCCGATATCTTCGCCGAGCGTCGGACCGCCGGGAGGCCGATCATGGAAGCCGATTGTCAGATCGCTGCGATCGCGGCGGCCCGTGGCATGGTTGTCGCGACCCGCAATGTCGCCGATTTCTCCGGCTGCGGTATCGCAGTGATCGATCCCTGGCAGCCAGCGGCCTGATGCTCCAGGCTCCAGATCCAGGCGGAGACTGCGGAGTGTGGCGAACGACTCTGTCACAAACTCCTTGCCGCCGTCGTGCCTTACGCCGAGGGCCACATGCACCGCCTTGTTGCGGACCAGGCCCTCGTCGCGGATCTTCACCCGCAGGGCGTCGGTGACCACGCTGATCAGGTCGGGCGAGACGTCGATCCCGTACAGCTCGCCCAGATGGCCGACGATCTCGCGGTTGCTCATGCCCCGCGCGTACATCGAGATCACCTTGTCGTCGAAGCCGGGGAACCGGCGCTGGTACTTGGCGATCAGCATCGGATCGAAGCTCGCCTGCCGATCACGCGGCACATCCAGCGACAGCTTCCCCGCATCGGTGATCACGGTCTTCGAGCCGTAGCCGTTGCGGCTGTTGCCGGCGCCGCCAGGGCCACCGAGGTGGTGATCCATCTCGGCGTTCAGCGCCCGCTCGGCAAGCGCCTTCTTCAGGCCGTCAAGCAGGCCTCCGGGGTCGAACGCCGTCTTCGCATCCGCTCCCGCCAGAAGCTGGTCGAGAATCGCATCAGGTATCGTCGGTTCCTTGCGGCGAGCCATGGGACGTCTCCTTCTTTCCCACTATGCTCCGCCACACACGAAATTCCTGACAGTCCCCCAGAGTTCCTATCTGGTCGACTACGCCCGGCGCCAGCGGGCCGGGAAGCCGGTCGGCACGTCGACCTCGGAGGGCTTGGCCAATGCCTTGGTGAACCGGCGCATGAACAAACTGCAGCAGATGCGCTGGTCCACCGCCGGCGCGCACGCCGTCGTCACGGTGCGCGCGAACGTAATGAACGAAGCCCCGCACAAGATGCCGACGACGATCCGGCAAGCGGCCTGACCCCCACGTTTCAATCAGTCCCGACCTACTTGTCGAGGGCCAGAAGCTGGTCGACGAGGCCCGCTGGCCAAGTGTTCTTGGCCTCCAGGCCGCGGGCGAGCTTGACCGCCGCCTCGTTCCAGGGCGTCACGTCGAAGTCGACGATCACCACGCCTTTTGATTTCAGGAACGCCATGTCCGCTTCCCAGCCCTTCAGCACCGCCTCGGTGTAGCCCAGGCCAGCCTCGGCGCTGGCGTCGGCCAGGACCTTTCGCTCCGCCTCCGAAAGCTGCTTCCAGACCGAGTCGGCGATGGTCATGTAGACGAGCTGATGCCGGTGCCGGGTCAGGGCGAGGTAGGAGGCGCTCTCAAAGAAGTTGAACGCCTTGACGAAGTCGGCCGGCAGCTCTATCGCCCGCACGAGCCCTTGCGACAGCGCCAGTTGCGCCTCCGGCCACGGCACTGGGATAGTGTTGGCGCCGACGCCCTCCTTGCCCCAGATCAGAAGATCGACCTCGTTGTTGGGCACGCGCATGGCGACACCCTTGAGCTCGTCTGTTTTCAGGATGGGATCCTTGGTCAGCAGGATCTTATAGGGACCCTGATTCCACTCCGAATTGCCGATCACGCGCACGCCGGTCCGCTCCAAGATCTCCTGCTTTGTGCGCTCGTGCAGCGAACTGTTGAAGAAGGCGAAAGCGTGCTTGCGGTCAGCAAAAATGAACGACAGGCCGGCAAGGTTCAGCGTCGGCGAGTACTTCGTGTAGATGTCGTATCCGAGCAGCGACATCTCGACCGATCCGGCGGACTGGGCGTCGATCACGTCGTAGGGTCCGCCGAGTTGGTTCGACGGGAACAGATCGATCTTCAGCGCCCCGTTCGACCGCGCCTCGACGAGTTCCTCGAACTTATGCGCAGCTTTGCCCTGGAGCGAGTCGAGCGGCACGTAGAGCGACAGTTTCAGCGTTCGTTCGGCCAGGGCAGGCCCGCTCGCCGTCAGCGCCAGCACGACGGCCGACGCCATGAATCTGGTCATTGACTTCATCAGTCATTCTCCCCTGTTGGTTGGCCCTGATCCAAATACTCGGCTGTTTCACCTCAGGAGGAGGCCGGGCAACCAAGTGACAAGTTCGGGAACGAGAGATATCAGCAGCAGAGCGCCGATCAACGGCAGCAGAAACGGCACAATCGCCTTGGTCAGTACGGTGATCGGCTTACCGGTGATATCGCTTGCCACGAACAGCGACAGCCCGATCGGCGGGGTGATCATGCCGATCATGATGTTGATCGTCATGAAGACACCAAGGTGGACGAGGTCGATCCCGGCGGCCAGCGCGATCGGCTTCAGGATCGGGATGACGAGGATCATGATGCCGATCCCCTCCAGCACCATTCCCATCAGCAGAAGAAGCAGGTTGATCACGAGGATCACGGCGATCCAGTTGTCGACAATTCCGCCGAGGCTGTCGACCAGCAGGTAGGGCACGCGCTCGACCGTGACGATCCAGGAAAACAACAGCGCCGTGGTAACGACGAACAGCGGCATGGCTGTGCCGAGCGCGGATTCGCGCACCGCGCCGAGCAGCTCCCGCCAGCTGGCAGCGCGGTAGACCGCCGCCAGCACGAGCGCGTAGGCCACGGCAATGATGCTGGCCTCGGTTGGCGTGATGTAGCCGCCGACGATCCCGCCGACGACGATGACAGGGGACAGGATCGGCAGGAAGGCGCGGCGGAAGGCGACGGCGCGGGTCCGCCATGCCGCGCGGGGAGACGGCGGCGGGCCCTGGCGGCCGGCCGCTACGTAGATGTAAAGGCTGAGGATGGCGCCGATGATCAGCCCGGGTATGACGCCGCCAAGAAACAGCGCCGCCAGCGACACCTCGGCCAGTTCGGCATAGATGATCATCACCATGCTCGGCGGGATCACGGGGCCAATGACGGCGCTGGCGATGGTGACCGCGGCAGCGAACTCCGGCTTGTAGCCGGCATCAACCATGGCCCGGATCTCGATGCGGCCGAGGCCCGCCGCGTCGCCCAGCGCGGTGCCGCTCATGCCGGAGAAGATCACCGAGGCCAGCACGTTCACCTGCGCCAGCCCGCCGCGCACATGCCCGACCAGCGTGCCGGCGAACTCGAAGATGCGGGCGCTGATGCCGGCCGTGTTCATCAGGTTGCTGGCCAGCACGAAAAATGCCACGGCGACGTAGAGATAGCTCTGCAGCGCCGAGGCCATGCGGGAAAAGACGATGGTCAGGTTGGCCGTCTCGGCGAGCAGCAGATAGGCGACCGACGCAATGCCCATGCAAAAGGCAATCGGAACGCCAATGCCGAGGAAGACGAAAAAGCTGAGCACGAAGACGGTGAAGGCGACACTCACCGCTGGGGCCTCGCATTGGTCAGGAGGCGCTCGACGGCGGCCAGCACGATCGACAGGTAGGCCACCGGGACCATGATGCTGCTGACGTTTTTAGGCAGGCCGAGGACGGGCGTCTTGCTCTGGGCAAGGATCGGCTGGTAGCGCATCGCCTGCCAGAGCGTCAGTAGGGCGAAGGCGAATACCATCAGTTCTCCGAAGCCCTGCAGGAGCCGGCGGGGCCACTTGCCTTCGGGAAGTGCCTCGACGAACACCTGGACCGCGATCTGCCGGCGTTCGCGGTAGAGCCAAGCGCCGCCGAGGAACACCAGCGACACCATCAGCGCCTCGCTCACCTCGATGATCCAGGGCGGATAGCTGCTGAAGAAGTACCGCGCCACCAGCGCATAGGCGTTGGCTATGAAAAGGATGGCCAGCAGAGCTGTGCTCGCCGCGATCTCGAACGCTGCGAAAGCACTGTTCAGTCGGCGTAGCAGCATCACGCGGCCTCGCTCCCCGGCTGGGCGGCTCCGCAAGGAGGAACCGCCGATTCCCGTCCCCCAGCAGGTTGATCAGGGGATCGTATATACCTAGTATACGAACATTCGGAATTGCGTCAATACGGCCGCGGTCAGGCAGACTCCGTCGCTTGACCGCGGCCAGCTTATTGTATATTCATCGTATACGATGCAATGGAGAGGCGGGAATGGAAGTCCATATCGGGGTCGACGTCGGCGGAACGTTCACCGATCTTGCGCTGAGCATCCCGCAGGAAAACCGCTTCATCCGCCACAAGCTGCCCTCGACGCCCGCCGATCCCCACCGCGCCATCATCGACGGCCTCTCGCAGATCCTGGCCGAGCACGATCTGCCGGCCGACGCTGTCGTACGTCTGTCGCATGGCACCACCGTCGGCACCAACGCCCTGATCCAGCGGCGTATCGGGCGCGTCGCCGTCGTTACCACCGAGGGGTTCCGCGACCTCCTGGAGATCGGCCGACAGACGCGGCCGAAGGTCTACGACATCCATACCGATTTTCCTCCGCCGCTGGTTCCGCGCCAGCTCCGTTTCGAGGTGTCCGAGCGCTATCTGGCCGATGGGCGCGAATGGCGTCCGCTCGACGAGGACGGGCTGCGGGAAGTGGGCCGGCGGGTTCTGGAGGCCGGGGTCGACTGCGTCGTAGTCTGCTTCCTGCACGCCTATGCCCACCGCGGCCACGAGGACAGGGCTGTCGAGATCCTGCGGGAGATGCTGCCAGCCGAGGTGCATGTGCTGTCGTCGACATCGGTCTACGGCGAGTTCCGGGAATACGAGCGGTTCTCCACTGCAGTGCTCAACGGCGCCCTGCTGACGGTCATGGACGCCTATCTCAGCCGCTTCAGTGCCGCAGTCGCCGATGTTGGCATTCCGGCGGCGCCGAAGATCAGCCACAGCAGCGGCGGGCTGATGTCACTCGAGGCGGCCCGCAAGCTGCCGATCCGCGCCTCGCTCTCCGGCCCCGCCGCCGGTGTCGTCGGCAGCGCGACGCGCGCGCGCCTGATGGAAACGCCGAACGTCATCACGCTGGATGTGGGCGGTACGAGCGCCGACGTCAGCACCATTCGCGACGGCCGGCCCACCGAGGTTCATTCTCAGGTCATCGAGGGCTTTCCGATCCGCCTGCCGGCCCTGGACGTCAGCGCCGTCGGCGCCGGTGGCGGCTCGATCGCCTGGATCGACACCGACGAGTTGCTGAAGGTCGGGCCCCAGAGCGCAGGGGCCGATCCCGGCCCCGCCTGCTACGGGCTCGGGGCACAAGATGCAACGGTCACCGACGCCAACGTCCTGCTCGGGCGGCTGAACGACACCGCTCTGCTCGATGGGCGCATGCCGATCCGACGCGATCTCGCCGAGGCCGCGGTGGCAAAGCTGGCTGACCGGCTCGGGCTCGATCTCATGGAGACCGCGCTTGGCATCGTCAGGGTGGCCTCGGCCACGGTCGTCAAGGCGATCCGGCGGATCTCGGTCGAGCGCGGCCACGATCCCAGCGACTTCATCCTGTCCGCGTTCGGCGGCGCAGGCCCGCTGTTCGCCATCGACGTGTCGCGTGAGCTCGGCATTACCACGGTGGCGATACCACCGAGCCCCGGCATCCTGTGCGCCGAGGGCCTGCAGCACTGCGACCTCACCTCTGACTTCGTCCGCACCACGCTTGCTCTCCTCAGCGACGGATCGCAGGCGGCGCTGAATGCCGAGCGCGAGGTGCTGGTCGCGGAGTCGGATGGCTGGTTCTCCTCCGAGAATGCCGCGGCCGGCGACCAGCATCGCCGCTGGACGGTGGACCTGCGCTATCGTGGCCAGAACTTCGAGCTCGCCATTCCGGTCGAGGACCGGCCGTTCACCGTCGAGGACGCGGTACGGCTGAACCAGGCCTTCAACGACGCCCACGAGCACGCCTACGGGTTCGCTTCGCCGGGCGAGCCGGTCGAGATCGTCAACATCAAGCTGAAGGCCGTCGCGCACCTGCCCAAGCCGGACGCGCAGCGGCTTGCGCCTGCAAGCCCGGGTGCACCGGAAGGGCACCGGCGAGTGATGTTCACGCCCGCCGTCTGGTCCGACACTCCGGTCTATCGGCGCGAGGCCCTCGCCGCGGGGCAGGAGTTGGCGGGACCGGCGGTGGTCGAGCAGCTCGACGCCACCTCGCTCATCTATCCAGGCGACACCGGCACCGTCGACGACTGGGGCAACCTCATCATCACGCTCGGCGACAGGAGTGCGGCATGAGCCTCAGCCCGATCGACGTGGAACTGATGCGCAATGCGCTGAGCAGCATCTGCGACGAGATGTACGTGGCGCTGATGAAGAGCGCCTACTCCACCAACATCAAGGAACGCAAGGACCACAGCACCGCAGTATTTGACGCCTCCGGGCGGGTGGTCGTGCAGGGCGAGAGCCTGCCGCTGCTGCTCGCCTCCATGCTGGGGCTGGTGCAGGTGATCCTCGAGCGGGTTCCGCGGGCCGACATCAGGCCGGGCGACATGTTCATCTCGAACGATCCGTTTGTAGGGCGCGGCTCGCACCTGCCCGACGTGGCGCTGGTGATGCCAATCTTCCACCAGGGAGAGATCGTCGCCTTCGTCGCCGACATCGCCCACCATGCCGACATCGGCGGCATGGTGCCGGGCAGCATGGCCGGCGGCATGACCGAAGTTTACCAGGAGGGCCTTCGAATCCCGCCGATCCGGGTGATGCGCGAGGGCCGCATCGTGCAGGACGTGCTCGACCTGATCCTGCTCAATGTCCGGGTGCCGCGCGAACGCCGCGGAGACTATATGGCCCAGATCGCCGCCAACCGCCTTGGCGAGCGGCGCTTTGCAGACTTCTTCGCGCGCTGGGCCCTGGAGGAATTCCGCGAGGGCGGCGAGGCCATCCTCGATGCGGTCGCCAAACGCATGCGGGCCGGCATCAGCCAGTTGCCGGACGGCGAGTACGTCTTCGAAGACGTCATGGATGACGACGGGATGCAGGCGGCCGACATCCCGTTCAAGGTGAAGGTGACGGTGAGCGGCGAGGAGATCGCCTTCGATTTCACCGGCTGCTCGCCGCAGGTGCCGGGCAACATCAATGTAACGATGACCGGCCTGCAGGCCAGCGTGCTCTACGCGCTCAAGGTACTGGTTGACCCCGACGGGCCGACCAACCACGGCATGCTCGACCCGGTGACGATCACGGCGCCCGAGGGGTCCATTGTCAACGCGGTGTTCCCGGCGGCGACCGCCGCCAGGGCGCAGGCCTGCCAGCGCATCATCGACGTCGTGCTGGGGGCGCTGTCCACGGCCGTGCCGGAGAGGGTGATCGCCGCCTCCAACGGCGCCAACGGCGTGTCCGCCTTCTCCGGCATCGATGCCAGCGGGGCAGGCTACGTATACATGGAGACGATCGGCGGCGGCAGCGGGGCGCGGTCCTACAAGGACGGCATCGACGGGGTGCAGGTGCACGTCACCAACACCTCCAACCTGCCGGTGGAGTCCCTGGAAAAGGAATATTCGCTTCTCATCGAGCGCTACGAGTTCGTCGAGAACTCCGGCGGGGCCGGGCGCTGGCGGGGCGGCCTCGGCCTGCGCCGCGTCTACCGGCCCATCGACCATGCCTGCACCTTCTCTGGCCAGGGCGAGCGCTGCCGGCACCGGCCCTGGGGGCTGTTCGGCGGAGAGCCGGGCGGCACCGGCAGCTTCGAGATCGTTTACGACGACGGACGCCATGTGGCGTTGCCCAACAAGCCGACGGCGGTCAACATCCCGCCCGACGCGACCATCACCGTCGTGACCCCGGGTGCGGGCGGATACGGCCCGCCAGCCGAGCGCGACCCCAGCCTTGTCGAGCAGGATCTCGCCACCGGCAAGTTCGACACCGGGTACATCGAACGCCACTACCCCGGCCAGCGCCGCAGCACCTCAAGTTAACGGAAACCTCGCCATGCGCCATGATTACATCGTCGTCGGTGCCGGAATCACCGGGTCCAGCACGGCCTACCATCTCGTCAAGGGTGGTGCCGGCAGCGTGCTCCTGCTGGACCGGCAGGGTCCGGCGGCGGGTGGCACCGGCAAGAGCGCGGCGATCATCCGCCAGCACTACTCGACCCCCCTCGCCGCGCGGCTGACCAGGGACAGCATCGGCATGCTCGGCCGCATGCCGGACGAGCTCGGCGCCTCGGGCGGGTTCGTCGCCTGCGGCTGGCGCATGCTGGTGCCCGACTCGATGGCCGAGGGCGTACGCAAGAACGTCGCCATGCAGACCTCCATCGGCATCCGAACGACCTACGTGGAGGGCAAGGCAGCGACCGAAGGGCTGGACTGGCTCAATCCGGAGGGTATCGCCGGGATCGTCCACGAGCCGGACGGCGGCTATGCCGATCCGGTGCAGGCGACCGAGGCCTATGTCCAGGCCTTCATCCGGGCGGGCGGCACCTTTTCGCCCAAGGCACCGGTCCGGGCCCTGCTGCGCGACGGCGACCGCGTCACCGGCGTGCTCACCGACGAGGGCACGATCGAAGCCGGCTGCGTCGTCAATGCATCAGGCCCCTGGGCGGGGCTGCTCGCGGCCAGCGCCGGCATCGACCTGCCGATCCGCGTCATCCGGGAGCAGGACACGGTGTGGGGCGCGCGCGGCGACCGGCCACTGCCGGACACCTCCATTTCCAACGCCGTCGACGCCATCTACCTGCGCCCGCTGGGCGACCGGCGCTACATCGTCGGCCGGGGCTTTCCAAAAGACTATTTCGACGCCGACCCGAACAACTACAAGCTGACCGCCGATGACGACTTCATCGCCGACGTGCGGTCGCGCCTGGAACGGCGCTTCCCGCCGATGATGCAGGGTGCCACGCTCCTGGACTCGTACGCCGCCCTCTATGACGTGACGCCGGACTGGTATCCCTTTATCGGCCCTCGCAAGGGGCTTTCGGGCTATGCCGACGCCTCGGGCGGCAGCGGCCACGGTTTCAAGATCGGCCCGGCCATCGGGGCCGAACTCGCCGCTTGGCTACGGACCGGCGAAGTCCGCGACGACTTCCGCCAGCTCAGCCACGACCGGCTTGCGGAAGGGCGGCCCTTCATTCAGGCTTTCGGCGGAAACCGCGGATAGCCGAACGGTCAAGGCATTGACCCGGATGCCCGAACGGGCCGATATCGCTGCGGCTGTGGCGGGGCGACCGAACGGGTCTGCAATGACAACGAACGAAGCCGAGGAGACAGTCTCCACCCGCTCGCTCGCGGAGCAGGCGACGAGCAAGATCCGGGACCGCATCCTCGACCTGACGCTGCAGCCGGGAATGCAGCTCGACGAAACCATCATCAGGTCCAGCCTCGGGATCAGCCGGACGCCCGCGCGCGAGGCGCTGAACCGGCTGATGACCGAGGGCCTGGTGGAAACGCGGGCCAATCGCGGCTTTATCGTGCGGCCGCTGGATCTCGGCGACACGGCACGCTTCTTCGACGCCTACCTCATCGCCGAGCGGAGCGTCGGCATGCTGTGCCGCTTCCGGCATCCGAACCTCGTGCAGGACTTGAAGGCGGTCCAGGACGAGTTGGAAGCCTGTGCCGCGCGCGACGACCTCCTCGGCATCTCCAAGCAGAACGCGGCCCTGCACGTCCGCATGGCCGAGGCCACCGACAACCCGTACGTGCTCGACTTCGCCAGCCGGATGCACAATGTCGGCAGGCGGCTATCCTTCTTCGTCTACTATACCGAGTCAGACGACCGCTCGCAGCTGGCCGAGCAGCAGGCCTCGATCAACGAGGAGCACCACCGCATCATCGAGGCCGTCGCTGCCGCGGACCGCAGTGCGTTCCTTGAGGTGCTGACCTCGCACGCCGAACGGTTCCGGATGCGCATCCGGCGCTTCGTGACCGGGCGGCCTCTGACCGAGTTCGAAATCATCGTCGGCGCCGCCAGAATGCCACACCAGGAGAGATGACATGGGATGGCGCTGCCACCATGACGTTTGGCGGCGCTGTCACATCAAGGCGTGGCGGCTCCTTGGGAGGGCGCTGTCACACGAACTCGTGGCGGGCGCCAGAGTGGACCGGTAGGTTGGGTGCAAGAAGCCGATCTCGTATGCCCGCCTGCACTATCCGCCGTCGATCGTCCAGCACGCCGTCTGGCTGTACCTTCGCTTCAGTCTCAGCCTGCGAGACGTCGAGGATCTGCTGGCCGAGCGGGGCCTCGATGTCAGCTACGAGACGATCCGCCGCTGCCAATTCGCCTGATCGGATACGAACCCTTGCGCATTCTGTTCGTCCACCAGAACATGCCGGCACAGTACGCGCATCTCGCCGTGCACTACGGTTCGAACCCGGCCAACGAGGTGGTCTTCATGACACGCCGCGCGGGTCGGGCGATTCCGGGTGTGCGTAACATCCGCTACGACCTGAGCCGCCAGACCCGGACCGACGGGCATCACTACATCAAGTTCCTGGACTGTTCCCCGTCAGCGCCTTTGAGACAGTTTCCGTCTTTTGGATAGTGGAGGGTTTTGGTCTCATCGTAGTGACGTAGGAACGAAGATGAGGCCAAAACCCTTGACCCCGAAGACGACGCCCGGC
>Ga0222653_1000088_pt1 | contig 56899 bp, 47 predicted proteins | sample AntAcemetagen419_FD_179856 | JGI IMG/M metagenome (GOLD analysis project Ga0222653, IMG submission 179856) | Saline water microbial communities from Ace Lake, Antarctica - #419 | ecosystem: Environmental > Aquatic > Non-marine Saline and Alkaline > Saline | place: Antarctica: Ace Lake...
CGAGTTTAGTCATTTGCCAAACGGAAACGCGTGCAAGCAAAAACCTCCTCGAAGGCCACGCAAGCATGAGAGATGAGGGCTACGTGCCCGATACACCGATCAAGAAAATGGGCTTCTTCGGCGGGCTGGCTGATTACTAACGGGAATTGATGGAATAGACTTTTCCCGCGATGGAAAGCACATTTACTGGGCCCCGATGGGCAGTTCAGGGCTCTATAGAATTCCAACTGAAATTGCGGTGGACTTTTCCAAAACAGAAGAGGAGTTGGCCTCGGCGGTAGAACGAGTTGCCGATAAACCACTGAGCGATGGTATACGAACAGATACGAAAGGAAACGTCTACATCACCGATATTGAAAACCAAGGTATTTACGTGGTTAACCCTCAAGGTGAAGGTCAGACCCTGATCAAGGACGGGCGCATTCAATGGGCCGATGGTCTTTCTTTGGGTGGTGACGGATATTTGTATCTCGCGGATAGTCAGATTCCAAATCAAATCCTCCGATCCCAAGAGCACATCCGAAAAAGTGCGCCGTACTATATTTTCAGATTTCGACCGCTGTAAAGACTATCCATTTACAGGAGTGGCTGAACTAGAAAGTTCAGCAGCATGTCTTGGGTAAAGTCGAAGGCAGAATGATAATGGCCACATCAGGAAAATCACCCAAGGCTGCCCTAGGCTACCCAAGGCTACCCAAGTTCCTCTTTTGATTCTAAAAGCCTTGCTGCATTCTCGAAACCTACTCTTTCCTGCATCAATCTGGAAACCGTAACAGCTGGACAGAGTAAACCCGAAAAATAAGGAGAGAGGAATTCCAGAAGGGGCACTCCTGATTTCCCTAAAAGAGAAAAAAAACAAGAAAAAATGGACTCTATCTTTTGGATGAAACCAAAAGAATAGTCTAGTCTGCGGGATGATTGTCGATGTCTAGTATATCTTCCACCAAATCAGTTGACCGAAAGGCCTTATTCAACTTAAAACTGGAATAATTGGGGTGAATTTAACTCACATTTCCCAAAATACTTTTCTTTTCGTCGGCAATATAATTGTACTCGTCGAATAATTTGCTACTTTAGTCGTGTTCTATCTTGAACATCAACCAATTAAAACAACCAATATGAACAAATTAGCCAAAGTGGCTTTTGCCGCTCTAGGTGTATTATTATGGTGCACCCCAACCAATGCCCAAACCATCAACATCGGGCCAAATCAGTATGCATTTCAGTATACTTTAGATCCAGATTTCGGATTATTCTTTAATTCATCCAGCGCTAGGTACGAATTTAGAAATGGCGCTGCCGCAGCTGTTTTCGGATTCAGCGCCAATGACGGATCCTTGACAACAGACCTGTCTTTCAGCTCAGGATCGGATTTGCTCATCGGCAATAACCGTTATGCATTTCGCGCATCGAGTAACCCCAACTACGGTTTGTTTTTTAGTGGTACATCTACGGAGTATCAATTCTTAAACAATAGCGCAGTGCCTATTTTTGCCGTTAACGCCAACAACGGAAATGCCCGTTTATCAGGAGGACTACGAGTAGGCTCTTCTACTTTAAATCAAGCAGGAAATATTCGCTGGACGGGTGCGGACTTTCAAGGATACAACGGCTCGTCTTGGTCATCACTGACAGGTGGAAGCGCTGGGCCAGCAGGACCAGTGGGGCCGCAGGGGCCGCTAGGAAATACAGGAGCGACAGGTGCAACTGGTGCAACTGGTGCTACGGGACTTCTACCTAATGGAACTACCAATGCCGTTCCTCGCTACACAGGTACTACTTGGGATGTTACCAACACTGGTATGACCAATGATGGTACTTCTGTTGGAATCGGAGGAACTCCCTTTAATGATCGGTTATATGCTAATGCATTGACCAATGATGCAGTAGCTGGTGCAAGTACAATTGAAGCTTACCGTGCTGGATTAAGCTCAGCTCCAGGTGCATTGACTAGCTGGAGCAGTAACTCATGTGATGCAGCTATCAGAGGAAGAGTAAACTGGGGTAACTCCTACTCTGCAGCAGTTTATGGATCTTCCTTATTGGACTATGAAAATTCCGCGGCAGTAATTGGATATTCCAGTAGCAGTAACTTCGGAGCGCTCGCTTACAATAACGATCTTGGTGAGCTAAAAGCAGGATATTTTAACGGAGATGTTCAAGTCACAAGTGGAAGAATCACGGTTGACAATAATTCTCCTGCCGATACCGTTGGTATATCGCTTCCTGGGAATGACAATTATTATGCTGCAGACGACTGGAAATTTGGCGAATCTGGTAGTGGCGGTGGTGCCATTGCTGGAGATTTTGTTTTGGGGAGATCTGCTCAGAAAGAATACATTTTCTGGACTTCTTATTTTCGCCCAGTTCAAGACAATTCTAATGCTCTAGGTGGCAATGATAACAGATGGACCACTATTTATGCCTCAAACGGTACCATCAACACCTCAGACGCTCGGGAAAAGAAAAACATCAAAGAGCTGGACTACGGTTTGGAAACATTGATGCAACTGAAGCCAGTTTCTTACGAGTGGAATGAAGATGTCGCAAACATGGGTACCAAACTTGGTTTTGTAGCTCAGGATCTCTTGGAATTGATTCCTGAAGTTGTGGTAACAGAAGAAGCGGTAGAAAACCGCGAGACTGGTGAGGTGACTTATCAAGAAGCTGAGAGAATGGGCGTTTTCTACGATGACCTTATCCCAGTACTTACCAAAGCCATCCAAGAGCAACAAGGAACCATTGAAGAGTTGACCGAAGAAAACGAAAAACTCCAAGATCAGCTTGAGAATGTACTGGACCGCATGGACAAGTTTGAGCAAGACCTCCAGTCTTGCTGCTTTAGCTCTCAAAGTGGAAGTGAAATAGGAGCGAACAATAACTCAAGTGAAGATGCTGAATTGGGTCAGAACATTCCAAACCCCTTTAGCGAAAGCACTATCATCCGTTACTACCTTCCAGGTGGAACAACCAACGCTATTATCCGTGTGACGAGTATGGGTGGAAGCCCTGTTAAAGACCTTCAACTTGGCGCAACGCGTGGTGCAAACCAAGTGGACTTCCAAACACAAGGTTTGGCAGCGGGCACTTACCTCTACTCTCTTTTTGTAGATGGTAAATTCGTTGACACGAAAAAGATGATGATCGCGAGATAAATCTCACCGTTCACTTTTGAACTAATGAAACCCTCGTCTTATGACGGGGGTTTTTTGATGGAAATTTTCCAAGCTTGTTTCAAAATAATCGAAAATATACCCGCACGAATAAAAGCAGTGAGCGGAGCTCTTCGGGATGGTATTGGGATTTCAGAAAAACGAAAAAGCATTGTGCTCTCTTTGCGGTCATCTTCTCTTTGCGGTCATCTTTTTCCCGTCTGCTCATTGTCCATCGATCGACATTGACCCAAATGAACCCCAATCAATAAAATTTTTAGTCTCCATTGAAAAATAGTTTTGCGCGGTCTTCAACCCAGCGATTGCCAAATACGCCCTTTTAAATAACGATACCACGGTTTTTGCATTTATACCCAATTCGTGGATTCCCAACACTAATTTTCAACCAGAACCCACCGTTCCCTGCCTTGTAGAGAAAAATCGCTTTTCCCTTAAAACAGCTATCACTAAAAATGAATACGCAATGAACGCGGTAATGCGTGCCAATCCCTTCACACATAAAGAAGGCAGGTCCCAAGCAATTGAAAACCTCTTGTTCGCATTGGATTGACAATGGCCCATAAATAGACTAGCTTGTAGCTACTTAACAAATAAATTACGCTGCGTTATGCTGATCACTAAAACCACGCGACGGTCCATTTGGGCCATAAAAAGCATACAAGTAGTCTATTTGCAAAAGCCTTTTTAAGGGCACATCCTTCATCCGCCGCTTCGGCAGTGAAGAAGGCCATCAAAAACTGATAAAAAATAATACTTGTTCCATTCTGGACACCCTCAAAAAACACAGTTAAAATGAAGTCTTTAGCTAAAATAGTCTTTGGAGCACTCAGTGTGCTTTTCTGGTGCACCAACGCCAATGCCCAAACGATCGATATCGGACCAAACCAATACGCTTTCCAATTTACGGGAGACCCCGACTTTGGCTTGTATTTTAACGCTGACAACAGCCGTTACGAGTTTAGAAACGGAGCGGCCACTTCCATTTTTGGCTTTAGTGCCAATAATGGAAGCTTAACCACCAATCTGGAATTTAGCTCGGGATCAGATCTTCTGATCGGCAATAACCGCTATGCCTTTCGCGCTGCAAGCAATCCCAATTATGGATTGTTTTTTAATGCCGCCACTTTAGAATACCAATTCTTAAACAACGCCGCTGTTCCGATTTTTGCCATCAACGTCAATACGGGAAGGTTTTCTACCGGTGCGGTAACATATCCTCATACGGATGGAACTGATGGTCAGGTGCTTACCACCGATGGTTTAGGAATGGTAACATGGACAACGAGAACTGTACTGGCAGATGAGAACAACGACACAAAGATTCAAGTAGAAGAAAATGAAGATGATGACATGATCCGTTTTGATATGGCAGGCACGGAGTTCTTTAGAATGGACAACGGAAGGCTTGAGGTACTGAACACGGGATACAGCGTTTTTATTGGAGAGGGTGCAGGAGCCAGCGATAATCTTACTGACAATAGAAATGTTTTTATTGGCTACCAGGCAGGTAAAGCCAACACAGATGGGCGCTTCAACACCGCAAGCGGTAGCTATTCGCTCTATAAAAACGAAACGGGAAATTACAACACCGCAAGCGGTTCCTATTCGCTCTATGACAACGAAACGGGAAGTCAGAACAGCGCAAGCGGTTACCTATCGCTCTCTAACAACACAGAGGGAGATAACAACACCGCAAGCGGTTACTCATCGCTCTTTTACAACACAACGGGGTCTTATCGAACGGGCGTGGGGCGTTCGGCCAATTATTTCGGGAACGCACATGAAAATAACACGGGGCTTGGATACTATGCCAACCCTACAGCATCCAATAAAGTTCGGGTAGGAAACACTTCCGTTACTGAAATCGGTGGTCAAGTAAGCTGGAGCACCCTGAGCGACAGGCGTTTTAAGACAGACGTAAAACAAGATGAGGTGAAAGGGTTGGAGTTTATTTCTCGCCTTCAACCTGTTACGTACAACTACGATATTGATGCGTATGCAGATTGGATTGAGAAGAATTACGGAGAGCGCGACACCGCCAACTGGAAAGGCAAATACGATATTGAAAAAATCCGCTTCTCTGGTTTCATTGCGCAGGATGTAGAGCAGATAGCACAGGAGACGGGTTATGATTTTAGTGGGGTAAGCAAACCTGCCAACGACAAGGATATTTACAGTTTGCGCTACGCGGAATTTGTAGTGCCGTTGGTAAAGGCCGTGCAGGAACAGCAAACTCAGATTGAGCAGCTGAATGCTGATAAAGAAGAGCAACAAGGAACCATCGAAGAACAGAACAATGACATTGGTGATTTGAAAAACACAGTCGAAGACGTCGCAGCGGAAAATGCGGATTTGAGAAATGCCAATGAAAAACTGGCGACTGACGTCGATGATTTAAAAGAAGCCATGCAACGCTTCGAACAAGACCTCCAGTCTTGCTGCTTTAACAGCGAAGGCGGAAGCGCAGTGGGAACAAACAATACCTCAGGTGAAGATGCGGAATTGGGTCAAAATATTCCAAACCCATTCTCTGAAAGCACCATCATTCGCTACTACTTTCCCGATGGAACCAACAACGCCATTATCCGTGTAACGGATATGGGAGGAAGTCCTGTTCAAGATCTTCAACTTGCTGCACAACGCGGTGCCAACCAAGTGGAGTTCCAAACGCAAGGACTCGCATCAGCTACTTACCTCTACTCCCTATTTGTAGATGGAAAATTCATTGACACCAAAAAGATGGTGATCATGAAATAAACCAATCTGACAAGCATCTGAATGAGTAAAAGCAGGCCCTCATCTTTAACGGATGAGGGCCTTTTTACTGATAACCAATGAGGCGTGCGTTCGGTTGCGCGCAAAAAGATTAAAGATTTCTAGTAGCTAGTCAGGTAGTAATTGGTCTCTAGTTCATAGCCCTTCGTGAATTCCACATTCCAAAAATCGCGCTCCTTTGAATCACGATTTACTGCAAGCTGGCAGCCGATTGCTGGAAGCCAAAGTCTATGGCCTAAGGACCAATTCAAAACTCCCACCCAAAGCCTCCTGTAAGAACGTAGTCCGTTTCCGACGCTCCCACTGCAGGTTGGTCATCATAGTTTAAAGTGAGGCCCGTTTTTATGTAAAAATCCAAGGGCATATCGTAGGCAACACTGATAGAGTAATTGATTCGATTACGTCCCTTCTGCGTAAAACTGGGGTACCAAGCAATATTTGTAAATACATCAATATCACCAAGATTGTAAAGATTCAGCTCTGTGCTGATTAGACCTTCAAAACTGTCTCTATCCTCAGAAGGCTCTTCGGGTACTTCAGTGAAGTTCTCACTGTTAATGGCTGAGCCTATAAAAGTTTGCCAGTACATGTGGTTGTTTCGCACTATATAATAACCCACTCCTAAATATCCCGTTGTCCGCAGATCGAGAAGCTGTTCTGTATTGCTCAGAAAGTTCAAACCAGCTCCGAAGAAGACTCCATTTCGCAGCGCATAATCTGCATTCGCATTTACTTCTGTTCTGCGCACAGGATCCACCTCATCTTGTTGCGACCTATTCTGCTGATAGGTTGCTCTATAGGTCCACTGAGCTGATTTATACCCCACCGTAGCCGCCGCATTGTATTGCTGAAGATTACTCGCTTTGGTCAGGTTAAAACCCAAATCAATGGTTGCGGACAATTTGCTCCAAAAGCCAGTTTCCACTTGCCTGAAATAGGCCACCTCGCTTAGCGGGACCACTCTGGTGCTCAATTCCCCTGTGATTTTTACTTCATTCGGCTTCTGAAAAACCATGGTGGCGTTGGTGAAAACAGTTCGATCAGTGATTTGAACCATATAAAGTTGATCGCTGTAGAATTCAGTTACTTTTTCCCACTCAATTTTGAAATCACTGTCGCTGTAGTCCGTTTCAATGGTCAGTATATTTCGGTTCATGTCTTTCACTTCACCTACTATGATTTGACCGCCATCGAAGATGAGTGAATCTTTCTGTCCGAATACCAAGAGAACGGAGAAGACAGCTGGCAATAACAGCAAATGCTTCATTGGAAAAATTTTTCGAGAGACAACTATAAAAATCCAGTCCCTAAGTATTTTAGGACTGGGAAATGAACCAACAACTGCCTTCTGACAATCTAGTTCACCTGTCGGTACCACTCCACAAATTTCTTAAGACCATCCTTGATACTCGTCTTGGGATTGTAGCCGAATAACTTCTTGGCCTTTTCGATAGAGGCGTAAGTAATATCCACATCACCAGGCTGCATCGGTTGATTTTCGATTTTAGGCTCTACTTTTAAAGCTTGACCAATACCTGAAATCAAGTCGGTAAGCTTTACGGGCTTGTTGTTCCCCAAATTCACTGTTTCGAAAACGTCGGTGTTTTCTCGCAGGTAATCCATCGCCCCGTTTATTCCAGCCACAGTGTCGGCCACGAAGGTGTAATCACGAGAGGTAGATCCATCGCCAAACATGGGAATGGATTCGCCCTCACTCAATAAACGCGTGAATTTGTGAATGGCCAAATCTGGCCGTTGGCGTGGGCCGTAAACGGTGAAAAAGCGCAGATTTAAAACATCGATTTGATAGAGGTGATGAAAGGTGTAATTCATCAGCTCACAGCTTCGTTTAGAAAATGCGTAGGGTGAAATAGGCTCGTACTCTACCCCTTCTTCTACAAAAGGAATGTGCTTTGAATTGCCGTAAATACTGCTGCTGCTGGCAAAGGCCATCTTTGTGCAGCCTTTGCTTCGGCAAAGCTCCAATACATTTAAGGTTGCAGTGATATTGGCATCGATGTAATCTTGTGGGGCATCGATACTCGGCCGCACACCCGCTTTTCCCGCAAGGTGAACCACCATATCAAAAGAAGGAATTCGCTGAAGCTTTTCCCCTTCGGTTAAGTCCAATTCAAAAAAACCAAAGCGCTCGTGGTTGCGGAAAGACTCGAGGTTTCTTTCTTTGATTTTACGGCTGTAAAATGGATCGAAGTTGTCGATTCCATATACGGTATGCCCTTGCTCCAATAAGCTTTCGCAAAGATGCGATCCAATGAAGCCAGCGGCTCCTGTTACGAGGATTTCTTGTCCCATGGCAGCGAAGATAAAAACATTCATTCACCGACTCCAAACTGGTTAATAAATGAACGCAATTGAGCGATGGCATTATCTTTGGAAAAATTGCCGCATGAAAAAAATCATCCTCCCCGTATTAGTCATCGCTTTGATCCTTACCTCGTGCTCTGAAGAGAGCTTTCGCAAAACGATGAAAACCGTAACCGAATCTCTGGAAACGCCTCAAGGACTTTCGACCTCGGAAGTGGCGGCGGGCCTCAAAGAGGCTTTGGTTGTGGGAACGAACAACGCTGTCGACTTTGCTGGAAAGGAAAATCAATTCTTAAACACTCCACGTCTGCGAATTCCTTTTCCCGCCGAAGCAGAGAAAGTGAAAGAAACCGCTGAAAAATTGGGATTGGGAAGTCAGGTAGAAAAATTTGAGGAAAGCTTAAATCACGCCGCGGAGCAAGCCGTCTCTCACGCTGCTCCAATCTTTATTGAAGCCATTACCTCCATGTCGATCAATGATGCCTTTGCCCTATTGAAAGGCGAAGACAAGGCCGCAACCGATTACCTGCGCCAAAGCACGGAGACCAGCCTTCGCGCTGCCTTTCAACCCGATGTGGATAAGGCCATCAATGATGTCGAGCTCACGAAATACTGGCAGCCATTGGCTTCGGCTTACAATACGGCTTCCGCCTTTACAGGTGGAGAAAAAGTAGACCCCGACCTCGAGGCATACGTTACCGACAAAGCGATGGATGGACTATTCTTATTGATTTCTGAAGAAGAGGAAAAGATCAGAGAAAATCCTGCGGCGCGGGTTACCGAGCTACTCGAGAAAGTCTTCAGCGCCCAGTAGAGGCTGTCTATAAAGCCCATTATCTGCGTTCCACTCGTTTTAAAAACAGTCCCTTCGGCATGGCTCAGGACATCGCATTGACAGCTGTCAACCCCTTGCTTTTTAAAACTTCGTGCGCCTTGCTAATAAACTTTCTAGTTCAGACTCTTTGTTTCTAGTTCAGACACTTAAGTAAGAGGTGAGACTCTCAATTAAATGGAAAGACTCTGGTTGAGTCTCCTCTCGTCGAAGGTTTGAAAGTTGCCCAATCGTGAAGAAATTTCCACTAGATGCTTCGCTCAAGTTTGCCCCATCGGAGCTGCAGAATTGCGCTGTAGGTCCTTGCCTTTAACTTATGACTTTCATGTAGAGTTCATTAAATAATAGAGTCAGGAATCTTCTTCTCATTGATCGCTCGCGATCCTCTGCAGCCTCTACATAATAAGCTCTGCAAATCATTTGGCTCGGTGAACTCTGTGAGATCAAAACAAGCAGAATTCGAATGGAAGGAAGATAGCGGGCTTTATAGACGGTCTCTAAAGTCTCAGCGAAGTTTGTAAATTGGCAAAACCGTGAAAAAACTCCCATTAAGTACCTCGCTCAAGTTTGCTCCCTCGGAGCTTCCCGTTAATAGTGACGGATCGATTTACCATTTGGCTATAAAACCCGAGCATCTCGCCGATACCGTTTTGGTAGTAGGCGACCAAGGCAGGGTTGAAAAAATATCAAAGCATTTCGATCAAATCGAAGTCGTTGCGAGCAACCGTGAGTTTGTGACACATACGGGAACTATCGGCACAAAGCGGATTACTGCAATGAGCACAGGAATCGGCACCGACAATATCGACATTGTCTTAAACGAGCTCGATGCCTTGCGAAGTGTCGATTTTGAGAAACGCGAAACGATTGAAAACCCGAAGCCACTCGAAATTATTCGAATCGGCACATGTGGAGGGCTGAGAAAAGAAATTGAACCAGGCAGCTTTATTCACAGCCGCTACGCCATTGGCCTCGACGCGGTGATGCATTACTACCAAGCGCATTTCGAAGAGGAAGAACTGGAACTGGCGAGATCATTCGCAGCTCATGTCAATTGGTCTTTGGACGGAATTAAACCTTATGCTGTAAAAAGCTCCAAGGAAGCAGGTAGCAAATTCGAAGAAGGATTCATCCAAGGAATTACGGCCACTGCTTGCGGTTTTTATGGGCCCCAGGGCCGAAAATTACGTCTACCTGTTGCGATGCCTGACATCAACGAGCGAATGGGTAGCTTCTCTTTCGAAGGTCTACCACTGGCCAATTACGAGATGGAAAGCTCTGCCCTTTTCGGATTGGGAGCCGCATTGGGTCACCAATGCACCACTGTTTGCTTGGTTGTGGCCAACAGAGCGGCCGATTCATTTTTAACGGATCATCAGCCAGCTATGGAGGAACTCATTTCCATCGTTTTAGAAAGAGTTTCCGCCCATTAACAACGCTCCGGTTAAAAAACTGGAAATCTTCGCATTCAACAAGCCTACTTGAAAATATCTTTAGGCACAGAAAAGATCGCTTGATCTTCGTCTCAAAGTATGTTGAACGCAAACGAAATAGAAGCACTGATCAATCTCATCGACGATCCCGATGAAAACATTTACCAACAGGTGAAGGAGCGGATCGTTTCTATAGGCGAGTCAGCCATCCCGAGCTTGGAAAATGTTTGGGAGCTCAATACTTTCGGTCAGGAGTTCCAACAACGCATCGAAGACATCATCCACGATATACAGTTTGAATCGGTTCTTTCAGGCTTAGAAAATTGGGCAAAAGATGGAGGAGAAGACCTCTTTGCTGGTGCACTTATGGTGGCCAAGTATCAATACCCCGACCTGGATGAAACGGAGACCTTTGATCGATTGACCAAATTGCATCAAGAGATTTGGATAGAACTCAACGAGGAGCTTACCGCACTCGAACAGGTAAAGGTGATGAACCACATTCTCTTTGAAGTGCACGGGTTCAGAGGGAATAAGAAGAATTACCACGCGGCTCAAAATAACTATATCAGTACAGTTCTCGAAAACGAGAAAGGAAATCCGCTAAGCTTGAGCATTCTTTATATCGTGCTGGCACAGCGTCTCGAAATACCGATTTTCGGAGTGAACTTGCCGAATCATTTCATCATGGCCTACGTGGATGAGTACAATATCCTGCGGCTCATGGAAAATCACATGAAAGGCAAAGTTGATGATGACAAAGTCCTCTTTTACATCAATGCCTTCAGCCAAGGAACGATCGTTCACAAGAACGAGATCACCACTTATTTGCAACAACTCGAATTGAAAGATGAGCCCAATTTTTATAAGCCATGCGATAATAAGAGCATGATCATTCGGCTTTTAAATAACCTCATCATGTCTTATGATCGGTTGGGATACCCAGAAAAAGTGGACGAAATAAAGAAGCTATTCACGGCGGTTAATAAGCATCGACTTTAGGAAATTATTCTACTGAGTGTCCTCAGAATGACACCAATGTCCGAGAGAAAACTTCTTCGTCTCAAATAGGCCAGATTGAGTTCGATTTTGGCAGGCATGATTTCTTCTAAATACGTTTTTTCTGGATTGTCACTTTTCGCCAATGTCTCATTTTCATTGAAATAGGCCAATGACGCCTCGTCTGTAATACCTGGACGAACGCCCAAAACTCTTCTCTGCTCTGTGTTGTATTGAGCGACGTATTCAGGCACTTCTGGTCGAGGGCCCACGAAACTCATATCGGCAATAAGAACGTTCAACAACTGAGGCAGTTCATCGATTTTGTACTTTCTCAATGTAAGCCCCGCTCGTGTCACACGCGGATCATTTGAGCCAACGGTCAACTTACCCTCTTTCTCGGAAAGCGGTTGCATGGTGCGAAACTTCAAAAGACCGAATTGACGGCCATTCTTTCCGACTCTAGTTTGAACGAAAAAAGCTCCCCCACGCGAATCGAGTATCACCCAAATCACAATTACGAGCAGCACAGGCAGTAGGAATAAGATCCCCAAGGCTGCCATAACTCGATCAAAAAGAAACTTGATCATTTTTTTATAATCTCCGCGACGGCATCTTTGACGGCATTTGCTACTTCTGTTACCTCTTCATCTTTGAGATTGAAAAAAAGCGGCAAACTGATCTCATTGGCATAATGAGCAAAGGCATTGGGGTAGTCCTCCATTTTGAAGCCTCTTTCGCGGTAAGCGGTCAGCATGGGCAAGGGAATGAAGTGGACATTGACGGCGATATCTCGATCGGCGATGAATTGGATAATGGCATCACGCTCATTTTCGGTGGCTCCATCGATTCTCAATTGGTATAAATGATAGGATGTTTCACTTCCATCGTCATTCACAAATAACGGAGTGACTGCCCAATCAGAATCGGCGAACTCACGGTCGTAAAGAGCGCAAATGTCTTTTCTGCGTTTGAGTGTCTCCGAATCGTAACGACTCAACTCCACCAAGCCAATCGAAGCCTGGATATCGGTCATGTTGCACTTATATCCGGGAACGGTAACGTCATAGCGCCACGCTCCTTTTTCCATTTTGCTCAAAGCATCTTTGCTCTGACCGTGCAAACTCATGAGATTCAAGAGGCGGTACATCTCGTCGTGGTCAAACTGCTCGGGCATGTTGAGGCAAACGGCGCCTCCCTCAGCAGTAGTGAGATTTTTCACGGCATGAAAAGAAAAAGCCGTTCCATCGGCAATGCTCCCCAATTTCTTGCCTTTGTATATGGCTCCGAAACCATGAGCCGAATCAGCCATGAGCATTACTCTTCCCATTAATTCTTGCTCGGGAGTGTGAGGCGAATAAAGGGATTTGATGGATTCATCTTGCAAAATGGCAAACAGCTCGTCGTAATTGCACGGATAGCCTGAGATGTCAACTGGCACGACAACTTTCGTCCGCTCAGTGATGGCTTCTCTCACTTTTTGAGGGTCGAGGTTGAAACTGTTTGGCAGCGTATCGACCATCACGGGTTTGGCTCCGCAATGAATCACCACATTGGCCGTGGCACAATAGGTATATGCGGGAATGATTACCTCATCGCCCTCTCCCACTCCAAACCAACGGAGTACCAATTCGATTCCAGCCGTAGCTGAGTTGAAGCAGATGGTCTTCTTAGCTCCAGTATATTCAGAAATCTCCTTTTCGAATCGCTTTGTTTTGGGTCCTGTCGTAATCCATCCCGATAGCAATGTATCGGTTACTTCATCGACAATTTTTTGATCCATGCGTGGTGGAGAGAACGGTATCATACCTTAAAAGAATTTCGGGCAAAGATAAGAAATCGTTAAGCGTCTTTTATGCGTCTCTTGAGGTGTTTGAGGATAAATCCCGCTGCATTTCCGTCGCCGTATAAATCCATGTCAAAATTGATGCTTTTGGTGGTCATGGTGTCAAATGCCGCCAGCATACTCTCTTGATTTGGCGCAGCCAAAACATTGAATCCATTTTCCACCAGCTCAACCCACTCTGTTTGGTCGCGCATAGTAATGCACGGCTTTTTGAAAAAGAAAGCTTCTTTTTGCAATCCTCCGCTATCGGTCAAGACCAATTGACAGTGTTTTAGCAATTCCACCATATCGAAATACCCAACTGGATCGACAATATGAACGTCAAGCTCCAGCCCTTGCTCAGCTAGTTTCTTTCGCGTTCGCGGATGCAAGGGACATACAATAGGGAGCCTTTTGTGAATTTCATTCAAGCTTTTTACAAACGCCGAAAGTCGCTCAGGGTCGTCCGTGTTTTCAGCGCGGTGAAGCGTACACAAGGCAAATTCTTTGTGAGGAATCTCATTTATTACGGTGGATAACTCAGCGGATCGTTGGGCGTAAAACAGCGCTGCATCATACATCACATCACCCGTTCGCAGCACTTCAGAATCCAAAAGGTCGTAGCCTTCACGATCTAGGTTATTCACTGCAGTATCAGTTGGACAGAAGAGAAAATCAGAGATCCGATCGGTGAGAATTCGGTTCACTTCTTCGGGCATGGCCATATTGAAGCTGCGCAGTCCTGCCTCTACATGGCCCACTTTTACGTGTAGTTTTCTGGCGGCCAAGGCCCCTGCAATGGTCGAGTTGGTATCGCCATAGACCAACACGACATCGGGTTTTTCTTCGAGAATTATTTTTTCGATTCCCTCGAGCATTCTACCCGTCATGGCTCCATGGCCAAGATCATTGATATCCAAGTTGTATTTGGGCTGAGGGATTTCCATTTCTGAGAAAAAAATCTCGCTCATATTCGCATCAAAATGCTGCCCCGTGTGGACGAGAACTTCTTCGACTTCGGGATCATTTGCTACCTGTCGACTGATGGTGGCGGCTTTCACAAATTGGGGCCTTGCCCCGACTATGGTTAAGATTTTCATCATGTCAACGAGATAAATTCGTTTGGTTGGCACGGACTTTATTTTTCAAGAGGACAAATTTGAATATCCCTCTTAAATAACCCCAGCCATAAGAGAAATGAATAAGGAAGAATGCCAAAAAAAGGTAGGGCGAAAGACCCCTTCTTTTCTCGCGCCAGGCAACTTGTAAAGAGATAAAGGCACTCATCAAAAAATAGATGGCATAAACCGCAGACCAAATCATAAACAACCATTCCGACAGGAGGGCAATGGGTAAACACAGCAGACCCAACACGAAAATGGGAGGAGCAAATTGCCGCAGCGTTGCGGGATGCCCTAACTTGATATTGACCAATGGCTTGAAGAGTCCATATTGGTAAAACATTTTCATCATGGTTCCTAAAGTAGCCCTAGCGTAATATTCTATTTCCACATCTGGCACCAAAAAAATCTTACCCCCATTCTTTATTATTCGCCCATTAAATTCATCGTCTTGATTTCTAATTAAGTCCGTATCGAAAAAACCGATTTTATCAAAAATGCTTCTTTTAAAACAGCCAAATGGCACCGTGTCTGCTTCCTTAATCACAGGGTTATCCAGTCGATAACTTGCATTCCCAATACCTAAGGGGTGAGATGTAGCTAGGGCAATGGCCGATGCGACCGTGCCAGAGTTTCCAGGAGTTGTTACCCAAACCCCACCTACATTTTCTGCATCCAATCTGAATAACTCAGTCACCAATCTTGAAATGTAATTAGATGGGTAATTTGAGTGGGCATCCAGTCGAACAATGACCTCTCCTTTCGATGCTTCAATAGCCAAATTGAGCGCATTAGGCGTCACTCTTTGAGGATTATCAATCACCTTTAAGTTGAGATGAGAACTCGATAATTCTGCCAGTTTTTCTCTGGTTCCATCATCGCTCATTCCATCGGCCACGATGACTTCCAAAGAATCTTTCGGATAGTCTTGAGCGGAGATGGAGTTCAATACGCCTTCAATAAAATTCACCTCATTGCGGCAGGGAATGATGATCGAAACGAATTTTAGCCCCATTTCGAAGATTTTGGTGAGAAGAAAAAGAAGGCATTGAAGAAGGCAAAGAAGATCACTCCACTTTGTTTCTCTAGCATAGATTCAACCGAGAATTGAATAAAAATACTCAACAGAAATAGCCCATAGATCCAGTCTTTTTCTCGAATGATTTTGCCGAAAGGAAAAACCAATGAAAAGAGAAAGAGCAAAGCAGCAGGAATTCCAATCGCCACAGCAATTTGCAAAAACTCGTTGTGAGGATTGAGGCTCTTTGCAGCCAGCTCGTCTAAACCTTGCTTATTGTAGGCAGAGACCATTGCATCGTTAATGTCGCCGGTGCCCACTCCTATGGGATTTTCTTTAATGATCATCAAGGCGGTGCTCCAGGAGTACAATCGAGCTGTATTGCTTTCTACTTGAGATTCCTTATTCGGTTGATCCATTTGGGAAGACACCTCCACTGCTTTTCCAACTCGGGCGCTAGCCACAGGATCAAATTTTAGAAAAAGAACGAAAAGGAGACCAGAACCCAGTAGTAAAACTGCCGCCTTTCTGTGATAAGGTTTTAAGATTAACCACTTCAGGAGGAAGACAAAGAAGACCATTGCCCAATTAATGAACCCCATCTTGCTGGCTGGGAATATTAGTGAAAGGCTAAGAAACAAAACAGCGATCCAAAGCAGAAGGGCTCTTTTAGAATTCGTGGATTTCTCGATTCTCAAGAGCAGCATGGCCAAGGCGATAACCACATAAAAACTGATGTAGGAAGGATGATGGGATGGCGAGAAATCAGACATGTAGAAAACCGAGATCGTTCCTCTAGAACTGTACTCTATGGCGGAAGAAACGAATCCAAAAATAACGGCAGTCAGCGTTCCCAAAACAAAGAACTTCATCGCCATTTCGCGCATCACTTCGGTCAACTTGGGGCCTGTACCGATGATGACTGGAAAAATAAGCAGGGAGAGCTTTTGGACAAGGTCTTTCGACCCTCTATCGACATTCTCGGTATAGAGCATGGCAATGAGATGGAAGATGTAAATAGCCGCAAAAAGTAAGATTGGAATAAGCACTTTTCTATCCACCTGCTTTTTGGTGAAAAGCCAAGCAATGACGAGTAGGATAATAGGAATTTGAATGCCGTATTTGAGAACGGGGATGGAGAATGCCAAAAGGCAAATAGCAATTGGGTAGAAATTTAATCCATTGAGTTTCTGATTAGCAGTTTTCAATGGAATCGTTCTTTAGTTGATTTTAAAAAGTCGACCAAAGCAGTGTTGCGTCGAATTCGAAAATACGGTGTCAATTCACCACCGAATGCCCTGAAATATCGCTCTATGGATGGCACGGACGATCCGAGAAAATCGAATTGTGCTGCTCCACGCTTCTTTGATTCCTTAATCCCCTGCCACAGTGAAAGCGGGCCGGCTGCAGTACCTGTTTTTAAAGTGCCGCCAGCCAAGTAGTATGCGCATCGTGCATCCATCCCAACTATCGTGGTGGCCATCAGCTGATCGCCGTCGTATACTCCAATGCTAAAGACCCGATCAGAATCGGCGCATAATAACCCTCTGAGGGTCTCCAGGTGAGTAGCCACACCTTGTTCGCTCAGAGTAGTATCGATAAGATTTAGTACTGATTCCAAAGGCGGATTTAATCTCGTTGTCAGAGATGTTGAAAGCGCGTGCCGAATGTTCTTTCTTCGCTCAGATGACATCGCCTTGAAAATCATCTCTTCATCGCTACCATGTAAGCCGATGAGGTAAGTGTATGATATTTTAATTTTAAAACCTTCTTGCTGAAAAGGCTGAACGTCTTTTAATTCTGGAGGAAAGGCAATGTCAATGTGATCTTTCGGATAAGTCTTCTTAAGGTATTCGCAGATTTGGCGTAGTACTCGTTTCTGAGCTGTCTGAAGGGTGTATTTCTTTGAAGGTTGTTGAAAAAAAGCAAGGCCACAATGAGGTGTGAGCGGAGGTGATATCAGAATTCGCTTTCCCAGTTTTTGGTAATTGAACAGCGCAAAGACCGAGACGAGATCGTCTGCATTTTTTCCCGAGAAAACACCCAGTCTCTTGTACCCTTCGGGAGCGAAACCAGCCCAAAAATCGGTCACAAAAAGAGGCAGAGCACCTTCCTGTTCCGGTTTCATCTCGCCCACTGAAATCTCTCTAATTTCCATTCAGCTTTTGGTATTGATTGATTTGTTTATCCAAACAGCCTTCAAAGTCGTAATTCTCCTCAACATATTTTCTACCATTCAATCCAAATTGGCGGATTCTATCAATATCTGTGACAAAATAGTTCATAGCATCAGAGACTTTTATCTCGTCAATCATATCCAAGAGCAAGCCAGTTTTACCCTCTTTAACTACCTCAGGAATTCCACCTGCTCTCGTTGCTATTATTGCCAATCCTGACGCCGAAGCTTCTAAAATACTAACTCCAAAACTCTCCGTTTCAGGTATGTTTACCAGAACGTGTTTGTCGCGGTAAAAATGAGGCATATTTTCAGGAATGACTTGGCCCAAAAAGAAGATCGTTTTATTCAGTTCTTCTCCCGCAGCATGTTCACATTTTGCTTTCTCGGGACCATCTCCTGCGATATGCAGTTCCATTTTTACCTTCGGGTGATGGGCCAGGAGATTTCTAAACGCGGAAATGACTATATGCACATTGTAGATGGGCTTAAGCGATTTAGCACTAGAAAAGCGGATGGATTCGCCTTTTTTGAGCGACTCCTTTCTCATTGGAAATACGTCAAGATTTATCCCGAATGGAATCACTTCTATCCGATTCCTGGTATAAAGTGATGTCTCTGAAACCATATCATCAGAAGTTGAAAAGATCAGGTTCGCTCGTCCGAGGGTGTGTTCCAATAATCTACGGTAAAGCTTACCAGCCTTTGGATAGGCATAGATATCTGAACCCCAAACCGAAATACAGTAAGTCCCTTTTACGGACAAAGCCCCAAGCAAACCGTAACTGGATGCATAGTGAGCATGAACAATATCGGGCGAAAAAGTTGCTGCCATATTTCGAATGGTAGGCAAAGATTTAAAATAGAGAAGCTTGTGAGCTAACTGACTCGTCTTGGCGTTGTATGAAAATGCCGCGAGCGGAATATTCAAATCCTCATAAAAACTGTCATGGTTGGGGGTCAAAGAAAATAAAGCTACGTCTAAGCCTCTTCTTTTAAGACCACTCAGCCACTTGCGGGTATGCGAGGATGCCGCATCTGATAAAAAGAGCACTTTCATTAAAGCAGTTTTTTTTCCAATCGGTCAATTACTTTTTGCCAAGTTAACTCGGGTTGAAGAGAGATGACGTTTTGTTGCTTGCGCTCATACTCCTCTCTAGACTTAGAAATATGATTCAATGCTCGCGCCACGTCTTCTGAGTTGTATTCTATGGTCCAGCCAATGTCGTTTTCCTTGATGAAGTGAGCTGCCTCAGTTCCCTTATAGGCGATTATTGGAAGACCGTTTGCGACGTATTCCACCAGCTTTACACCGAAGGCTAATTTTACATATCCCAGAGGTGGAAGCGAATAAACAGCGACTTGGGCTCGGTCGTAAAATGGATCTAAGGATTCACCTGATTTATGAATAATCTCCATTGAATACTTTTCAAGTTCGGCTCGGACGACTTCCCACTCAAAATCTCTTGTACAAAATGTGAACTTCAAATTCTTGATTGACTCTGCTCCTTCCAAAAACACTTCTGGATTGTAAATACCCGTGCATCCTCCGACGTATAGAAGAGAAAGATTCTGATCTAAAAAACGTAGCTGAGAACTTCTAGTTTCACAACCAGGTCGGAGCAACTCACCTGTCAAATTCCATCTGCTATTCAAATGCGCTAAAAAATCGGCAGAAGGTCCGAAAACCGTCAGTGATCTTGACTTTAAAAAATCAATCTCTTTGAGTCCGTACTTTTTCAAATAACTCTTTATGTATCTGTTTTTTAAGTCGTTTTCTGGGAGCATTTCTTTGAGAAAATCCCAGTGTATATCCCTAAGAAAAAAACCAACCGCAATTTTATGAGAAAGACATAGATCAATGATGTTATAATCGAGCCTTTCCGTTGCAAACCATTTGATTCCCCGAAATTCTCTTATTCGCAGATTCATCGGTCTCGAGAGGCTTTCCACGTACAAATAGTCAAATATCTCTCCGCCTTTCAAGCGCAATTTTAATTGTTCAAAAGAGCGAATCCTCTCCTCCCGACTTCCCGTGATAGAGGTCAGGTCGTATCCTCTTTCCTCAAAGGCTTCTCTGATTTTCTTAGGACGCAGCGCACTTCCGGAAATGGAATTTCGGTCAGAATCGGGGTGTAAGAAAATTACCTTCATTCGCTTGTTGGGGTCTTCTTTTCAGCAATGACTAAGAACCAAAAAAACAAAAATAAATTGAGAAGCACATTTCCACCTGACATAATGTAGAGAACTACATCAAAATCGTACCCGAGAGAATAGAACCACATCACCAATGCGATGATGGCCAAAGTAAAAATGAGGCTTATTATAAAAAAGACTTTTTGTTTTTGAACGATAGTCGGTAGGATTGAGATCGGGGAAACCGCAAAATTGGCCAAAAGCCAAGGCGCCATGATCGCTGCATAGCGGCCTGCCCCTATCCATTCATCGCCGAATATAAATCCGAAAATGACCTCTCCAAAAAAATATAAAATGCCAAAAGGAACGACACCGACGGCTAGGAAGCTGAAGAGGGTCTTAGTGATCAAAGGGCGCAGAGATTCACCGCTGTTCCACATCATCGAAATTCTGGGCGTTAATACTTGGGCTAGCGATGCACCAAAGACTTGAACAGGAACTCTTAGATACCGATAGGCAAAGGCAAAAAGCCCGAGGGTTAACTCGCCATAGCCAATGGAAATAATCAACAATAAAACCGTTTGGTAAGCTTCACCATAAAAGGCGTGGGTGCCATTGAAAATTGGAAAGTCCTTGTACTTTTTAATTAACGCCTTTGATTCACCTTTTTGCCTGACAGAGTCCAAAATCCAGCTTTTCAAAGATCGATTTTTTACCAAACTCACCAGAGAGACTACGGATCCCAAAATGTGACCTGCCACGAGACCGAGAGGAATGGGTTTTATTAATCCAAAGAGATATTTTGAACCATGGTTGGAGGTAGATGACAGAATTTTATTGCCTGCCAAAAGGCGAAATTTCTCCAACCTCATGGCCACTTGAACGAGCACTCCATAAGCGCCAAAAACGGAAACTCCGATAGGAAAAAGCCACATGAGTTCAGCTAATCCTTCATTATTGAACGCCTCGGCTATGTTTGCACTGAAGGGAATGACCAAGCAAGCCAACACTGAAAACACCATGAGAATGCGAAAACACAATCGCGTGAGTAGCTTTGACTCTTCATCCGATTCGGGCAGGACGATGGCCAGTTCATAGCGTAAGGAGGTGACGACTGAAATCAGTGCCAGAAATTTGACGAAAAGCTCGAAGGAGGCAAAATCTGATGGGTCGTAAAGTCGAGTAATTAATGGAGCTATAAGAAATGGTATGACTAAAGCGAGACCATTCCCCGAAAACATCACTGCGATATTTCGGATAAAAGGATTACTTGAATATTTGCTCAACCAAGCCATCAAGTCTATATAAATAGATTTATTTCAAGGAATTCCGATACCACTCAATGGCTTCGGCAATTCCTTCTTTCATTGTGTGGGTGGGCTCGTAGCCCAATAAAGTTTCAGCCTTGGAAATATCGGCCAAAGAATCACGCACATCTCCAGCCCTTTCAGGGCCATGCTTGACCCCGACCCTAGCTATGGCAGAGTCATACTTGGCTAGTTCATCTTGAATGTCTTTAATCACATCTATCAGCGAAGTGCGTTGACCGCAGGCTACGTTGTAAACTTGGTTCAAAGCATCTGGATTCTGAGTAGTACCCGCAAGATGATTCATCTGAATCACATTGTCGATGTAAGTAAAATCTCGCGTCTGTTCCCCGTCTCCATGAACCATGGGAGATTCGTGATTTAAGAAGGCGCTGACGAACTTTGGAATGGCTGCCGCGTAAGCTCCGTCGGGTGATTGGTTTCTACCAAAAACATTGAAATACCGCAGACCAATGATCTCCATTCCGTAGAGATTGCCATAGACATGCGCATATAGCTCGTTCACGTATTTGGTAACCGCATAAGGAGACAAAGGCATTCCGATGATGTCTTCTACTTTTGGCAGATTTACGCTATCGCCGTATGTGCTTGAACTGGCTGCATAGACGAAACGCGGAACTTGCTTTTCCTTTGCTGCATTCAGTATATTTAAAAAACCATCAATATTGACCGAATTTGTGGTGATTGGATCATTGATACTTCTGGGAACACTCCCCAATGCGGCTTGATGCAAAATCACGTCCATGCCTTCTGCGGTTTTCAGGCAAGTATCATAATCGCGGATATCACCTTCGATAAACGCAAAATCGGAATTGGACAAAAATGCTTGGATATTGCTGCGGTTTCCAGTGGCCAGGTTGTCCAAACAAAAAACCCTGTTTCCTTCAGAAAGCAGGGATTCGCAAAGGTTGGAGCCGATAAATCCAGCCCCACCCGTCACCAATACTTTTTTGTCTTTCAGCCTTTTAATCATTTGATTACTTGGCGTAGTTTACAGCTCTTCGCTCCCGAATCACAGTGACTTTCACCTGTCCAGGGTAGGTCATTTCATTCTGGATTTTCTGAGAAAGGTCAAAACTCAATGTGTCGGCTTCGTCGTCGCTCACTTTGTCGCTTTCTACCAAGACTCTGAGCTCTCGGCCCGCTTGGATTGCGTATGACTTTGTAACACCGGGGTAGCTCAAGGCCATATTCTCAAGGTCTTTCAATCGCTTGATGTATGACTCTACCACTTCTCTACGAGCACCTGGGCGCGCACCTGATATGGAATCACAAACTTGAACAAGAGGAGAGATAAGACCCGTCATTTCAACCTCATCGTGGTGAGCTCCAATAGCGTTGCACACTTCGGGTTTTTCGCCGTATTTCTCGGCTAGTTTCATTCCCAAAATTGCGTGTGGCATTTCTGGCTCATCATCTGGCACTTTTCCAATATCGTGCAGAAGCCCAGCTCTTTTTGCCAATTTAGTGTTTAGACCTAGCTCGGCTGCCATCGTAGCGGTAAGGTTGGCTACCTCGCGGCTGTGCTGAAGTAAGTTCTGTCCGTATGAAGAGCGGTATTTCATCCTTCCCACCATTCGCACGAGTTGGGGATGCAATCCGTGAATTCCCAGATCGATACAGGTACGTTTGCCTGTTTCCGCGATTTCATCTTCGATTTGCTTGGATACTTTTTTTACGACCTCTTCAATTCTAGCGGGGTGAATTCGACCGTCGCTCACCAATTGGTGAAGAGCCAATCGCGAAATCTCTCTTCTTACTGGATCGAAGCAACTTAATATGATTGCCTCAGGTGTATCATCAACGATAATCTCAACGCCTGTAGCAGCTTCTAGTGCGCGTATGTTCCTCCCTTCGCGGCCAATGATTCGACCTTTGATTTCATCGTTTTCGATATTGAAAACAGAAACCGAATTTTCAACGGCTTGCTCTGAAGCAATGCGCTGAATCGTTTGAATCACCACTTTCTTGGCATCTGCATTTGCGGTCAACTTTGCCTCATCAACGATTGTTTTGATGTGGGCCATTGCCTCGGTACGCGCCTCATCTTTAAGGGCTTTTATCAACTCCTCTTTCGCATCATTTGCAGAGTAATTGGCTGTTTTCTCCAGTTGGGCCACATTTTGAGCGTGCGCCTTCTCGAGATCTTTCTTTCGAATTTCGACTATCTCCAAATGCTTCTCTAGGTTGGCCTTAATCGCTTCGGCCTCCTGCTCTGCCTTCTTGCTTTGCTCAGCTCTCTTGCTCAAATTAGCCTCGCGAGACTTCATTCTGTCTTCACCACTTTGAACTTTCCGATTGCGGTCTTTGATGACCTTTTCGTGTTCCTCTTTGAGCTGATAAAACTTCTCCTTCGCTTGGAGCATTTTATCCTTTTTAATGGCTTCGCCTTCCTTTTCAGCCTCGGTGAGAATGGAGTTTTTCTTCTTGGTCAGGAAGGCATTCACAGCCACCCAAGCAATACCTCCGCCGACTACAACGCCCGCCAGAAGGCCCATGAGTAAATTTGTTATATTTATATCCATATCATATTTTCTTTAGCCTCCCTAGGGAAAGCGTGATACGGAAGATAGCTAGAGCAAATTGTCGATGAGTTGTTCAATTTCACTGATTTCACGATCGTCAACTGCCAACCCTTCTGGGGCTGACGTGTCCACTTCTGCCATTTTGGTAGCTAACTGCAATGCAGTCATCGCAAGTAAGTCTTGCTTGTCTTTGACAGCGTAATTCTCTAGGAGAAGTTTTACGCTATCGTCTACGTTTTTGGCGGCAGCCCGAACCATTTCTTCCTCTTCCGGCTTTACCGAAATTGGATATATTCGTCCTGCTATGGTCACCTTTATTGATTTCTCGCTCATAGCGAATCATCTATCTATTTAAAAGCGCAATGCACTTATCTATCTCTCGTACCAATTCGTTAACTCTGAATTTCATTTCGGCTTTATCTCCCGTACTACTTACGAGAGTTTTGGCCAGTTTAACGCGGTCGTAATTCTTTTCAAGGTTTTGGCTTTTGGTTTTAGCCTCCTTCAATTCTAACTCCAACTGAATAGCCTTCTCTTTCAATTGGGCATTATCAGCTTCCAATAGATCCTGCTTAGCCTTGATTCTGACCAGCTTATCCTTGATAGAGCCTAATTTAAGGGAAACTTCACCCTTTTCCATGAGCCTTAATTAACTTAAACGTTGTACAAATGTAAATTGGTGTACAAGATTAACAAAAAGCATTGGTTTTAAAGGGGTCAAATGTTTTCACTTTGCATTGTTTACATTTCCTGTCGGCATGGCTCAGTAATTGTCACTAGCTGTGCTTATCCTTAGGTTCGCAACTCCATCCATGAGAAACACTTTCATTTTCTTTATTACAGTTTTTTCTTTCAATGCTTTTGGGCAAGATAAATTGGCTGATTTTGCCGCTCCTCTTGAGATTCCCCTTTTCCTTTCGGGAAATTTCGCCGAGCTGCGTAGCAACCATTTTCACACGGGTATCGACATCAAAACTCAGGGTGTGGAAGGACAAAAAGTATTGGCCGCAGATCAAGGAAAAGTGTCTCGAATCAGTGTGTCTCCTTATGGATACGGCTTGGCGCTTTACATAGAGCATCCAAATGGTTATACTACAGTTTATGGCCATCTGCAAAAATTCAATAGTGATATAGCCCGCGCCGTTCGAAAAAAGCAATACGAGGAAGAGTCATTTCGAGTTGATTTCGCTCCAACCGAAGAATTGCTTGTTGAGAAAGGAGAGCTCATTGCTTTGAGCGGAAATACGGGTGGCTCGGGAGGTCCTCATCTTCATTTTGAAATCAGAAGAACGGCAGACAGCCATCCCTTAAATCCGTTGAAGTTTGGCTTTGACATAAAAGATGACATTCCTCCAAGAATCAGGGGAGTCCGTTTTCACCCGATGAGCGACTCGACCTTGATCAACGGGAAGCACGAAGCCAAAAGCCTCGTGGTGCAGGGATCAGGGGGCAAGTACCATTTAAAAGCAGGAAGTCAAATTGAAGTGTACGGTGCCTTCGGAATATCAATCCATTCCCTTGATTACTTGAATGGGTACCCGAATAAATGTGGCCTCTATGAGGTGCATCTTTCGGTAGATGATGAGACTGTTTGCAGGCAGCAATTTGATGAACTCGATTTCGCCACTACCCGACACATCAATGCTTACAAGGCTTACGACGTGTACCGAACGAATAGATGGCATTACCACAAGTCATTCATTGAGCCTGGAAATGAATTGAAGATTTACCTGCCAGAAACAAAGGAAATGGGTGTGATCCACTATACAGAAGCGGGATTACACCAAGCTAGCTACATAGTGAAAGATGCTTATGAGAATATCTCAACTTTGAATTTCCCGTTCGAGGTGTTCGATAAGCCAAATGGGGCTCTTCCTGAAGCAAAGCCTTACGACGCCTATTTCAATTATGATCAGGAAAACACGTTCACGTACCCAGAAGAATTTGAAGTCACCATTCCAAAAGGTGCACTCTACAAAGATCTAAAGCTCAACTTCGGGAGAGAAATGCAAAAGGCTGATCACCTCTCAGCGCGTTACACCTTACACAATGATATGGTGCCTTTGGACGACTACATTCAGATTGCCATAAGGGCAGTTGATGTACCCGAGCAAATCCGTGATAAGGTTTTGGCAGCTCAGTATTCTACTGCGGGAAGTGCGTCATACATCACGGGAAAATGGGAGAAAGATCGTTTTATTTTCAAATCGAAGAGTTTCGGGAAGTTTGCGCTGGTGGCGGATAGTGTGGCACCTGAAATAACTCCTTTGAGTCGCACTTCGGGAAGTATCACGGACGGCACTGTTCTCAGCTTTCGAATCAAAGACGACCTATCGGGAATAGGAAATTACAATACTTACCTGAACGGGGACTGGGTGCTAACGGCTTTTGAACCCAAGTCAAAAGCGATTTCAGTCATCTTTGAAGGAACAAACCCACTTGCATCGGAAAACGATCTTCGAATTGAAGTCACCGATGCGGTCGGGAATAAGACGGAACGGGTTTATAAATTCTAGTGCTCCTTGTGGTATTCAAGCAGCCCTTCGATGGGTGCCTTCAATACTCGATCAATGTTGACGTCGTAACGCTCAGCCCTCGACCTGAGTTGCTTTTCGAAGTGATGACCCACTGATCCGAGAACTCTCAAATTGTATTTCTTATAGCCTGGATACTGGATAATGTAGCGCTCAAAGAATTTCATAAAGGCATCGTCCACCATCTCAGCGATGTATGGATGATCAATGTTTTCTGATGCGAATCGACTAAAAGAAGCCAAGAATCTATTCGGATAGGCGTCTTTGTATACCGCGTAAATAATCTGGTCTTTCGTGACCCGATACTTATTCGAAAAAATCTCCTGCATATCATTGGGCATGAGATCATTCATAAATTCTCGCACCACTTTTCTACCGATGTGCATGCCGCTCCCTTCGTCTCCTAAAATGTAACCGAAGCCGCCCAAATTCATTTTTATTTTTCCATCATCGTAGAGACAGGAGTTCGAGCCAGTACCTAGAATAGCTACCAATCCCGAGCTGGTCTGATATAGAGCCCTTGCTGCTCCCAAGAGGTCATGCTTAATATAAACTTTCGCAGATGTGAATATTCGGCGAAAGCCAGTATTCATGATTTCAATACTCTTTTCAGTATTGGAACCAGCACTGTAAAAGTAGACCTCATCGATATCGGCGTGAGAATAAGGAGCAAATGAGATTTTGCGGAGGGTTTCCGAGACGCTTTCGTCATTGTGAAAATATGGGTTGATGCCCTCACTTTTGTATTCAAAAACTTCTCCTGAAGGAGTTATGAGTCTCCAATCCGTCTTGGTAGAGCCGCTGTCTGCTATTAATTTCATAAGGCGGCAAATCTATGGATTTAGACAAACCCTATTTGGAGTGTATCTATAAAGCCCACTATCTTCCTTCCACTATGCCTGTGGCTTGGTCTAGAGAGTTGCTTATCGAACTTTCTAGTTCAGACTATTGCGCGGTTGAGTAGCCATTATTTGGAGAAAAGGAACTTATTGACGTTAACCAAATTAGCCTTCACAGCATACATCACAATGGAGGCTGTATTTTTTACGCCCAATTTCTGCATAATGTTCTTGCGGTGAGTGTTCACGGTGTGCGGACTCAAGAAAAGCTTTTCAGCAATGGTCGTGTTGGTATACCCTTCGGCGATGAGGGTGATGATTTCTTGCTCGCGCTCTGAAAGCTTTACAGGCTCACAATTAAAACTTTCGAATTCTTCCGAGTCAGGATCAATATCTACTTGATGAATGGTGTTCAAGATCTGACCGCAGAAAAATTTGTTGCCATTTGCCGTATCGCGAACAGAAGAAACGATTTCATTCAGGTCACAATCCTTTTTAACATAGCTCTTCACACCAGCTTTCAACGCATTAACAATGGTCTGCCCCTCTTGATCGGGAGTAATGGCCACTACTTGAATATTTGGGTGTTCGCTGAGAATGGCGGGAATGGTCTCTATACTGAATTGCGGCGCAGTAAAATCAATGAGAAGAATATCTGCATCTACCTCATTCAGTAGCTCTTTGAGTGCTTCCTCACTTTCTGCTTCGCCCGCAATATGAATGTCTTTCTCTTTAGACAAGACGACACCCAAACCTATTCGAATCAATAGATTACTATCTGCAACAACTACACGTATGTCCTGGAAATTCAACCTTATTTAGAATATGTCTGAATAACAAAGATAATGGCTAGGAGTTCAGCTTTGGGATTTCTTTTCCACATCTTTTAACGAAATCACCATGCCTTCATCAGCGAGTGCCACATTGGAGAAAACCTCAATAGCCTCTTCCAGAAATGGTTCCATGTTTCTATAGCGCGCAGAATAGTGTCCAAGAATTAATTTCTTCGCATTGGCTTCTTTTGCAACTCTCGCTGCTTGAGAGGCTGTACTGTGGAAAGTAGACTCAGCTCGTTCAGCATCTGCTTCTAAGAAAGTGCTTTCATGATAGATCAGATCCACGCCTTGAACAAACTTTGCCGTTTGCTTTTGATAAGCAGTATCAGAACAAAAGGCATAACTCAACGGAGCTTCAGGCTTATGAGTCAATTGATCATTCGAAATGACGGTGCCATCTTCTAAGACATAATCGCTTCCCGCCTTTATCTGCCTGATCCGTGCCACAGGAATATTGTACTTGTTGATACACGAGGTTTTGATGTTTCGTGCATGTGGCTTTTCAGCAAAAAGAAACCCGCAACAAGGCACGCGGTGATTTAGTGGAAAAGAAAAAACTTCCAGTTTCTTGTTTTCAAAAATCAAGGCCTTCTTTTCTGGGTTGAGAATATGCCAGTTGATTTCAAACCTCAGTCGCGAGTGAGAAATCTTGAGCTGGAATTCCACCGCTTCCTTAAGGCCTTCTTGGCAATACACCGCTAGTGGCTTGCTCCTCCCTAAGAGGTGCAGGGTAGATATCAGTCCAGGCAAGCCAAGGCAGTGATCGCCATGGTTGTGGGAAATGAAAATGTGATTGATCTTTAAGAATCTAGCTTTATAACGTCTGAGCTGCAGCTGAGTACCTTCTCCGCAGTCTATCAGAAAATAATGGCTATTGTGCTCTAGAAATTGAGAAGTAGGCCCATGTCTCAAGGTAGGTGTGGCTGAACCACAACCGAGAATGGTTACTTCAAATTTCATGGTAAAAGAAAGTGGAAAGAGTCAATTTGTTCAAAAACAAAAAACGACTCTTTAGGATTTATCCTCTGCCTTAGTTCTCAACTCGCGCTCAATTTCTTCCATCAGCACCACGTCTATCGCTTCGTCTTTTGTAGGAACGATATCAAAAACGGAGGTCAGCTGAGAAATTGCCACCAGTTTCTCTACAGAAGGCTGAAGAGAAGATAGAACAAAGCTACCATCTGCTTCGTGAGAAAGACGATTTCCAGTAAGAAGGGCGCTAAGACCGCTCGAGTCGCAATAACGCGTGTCGGCCATGTCGACAATAATATTCTTAATACCAGATTTGATCAACATCACCAATTCCGACTTCAACAAGGGAGCGTTAATTGATTGTATTTTCTCAGTCTGAGTATATAAAATGGCGTACTGATCTTCTTTCTGAATTTTGAAACTCATGGTAGTGGTTCGTGATTGCTTTAGCCAAATATAATAACCTGATTGAGAATATTCAGAAATTCAGATCAATACTTAACCCTGACCCTTAATCTTTCCTGCCAAAAGGTAGAGGACTGCCATTCTAATGGCCACTCCATTTTCTACTTGTTGGAGGATAATGCTGTTTGGGCTATCGGCCAAATCACTGCTAATCTCCACACCCCTATTGATTGGGCCAGGGTGCATGAGCACAATGTCTTTGTTGATAGAATTGAAAAGATCGCGGTCCAGACCGTATTGCATGGTGTACTCGCGAAGGGACGGGAAATAAGCCATGTCTTGACGCTCCAACTGAATGCGCAGCATATTGGCCACATCACACCATTCGAGGGCTTTCTTTAGGTTAAATTCAACCTTTACACCAAGCGACTCCGCATACTTCGGCATAAGGGTTCGAGGTCCGCAAACCATCACTTCGGCTCCAAGCTTCTTCAAGCAATGAATATTGGAGAGCGCCACACGTGAATGAAGGATATCTCCTACGATGACTACTTTTTTGCCTTTTACTTCTCCCAGCTTTTCGCGAATGGAAAAAGCATCAAGCAAAGCTTGAGTCGGGTGTTCGTGGGTTCCGTCACCCGCATTGACCACCTTGGCGTCGATGTGCTTGGACAAAAAATGGGGTGCTCCCGGGTTGGGGTGACGCATCACCACCATGTCGACCTTCATGGCCAAGATGTTATTCACTGTATCGATAAGGGTCTCTCCTTTCTTCACGGAAGAGGAGGAGGAGGAGAAGTTGACCACATCGGCCGAAAGGCGCTTCTCAGCCAATTCGAAACTTAGTTTGGTTCGGGTTGAATTCTCAAAGAATACGTTGGCAATGGTAATGTCGCGAAGTGAAGGGACTTTTTTGATTGGACGGTTGATTACGTCCTTAAAGTTATCGGCAGTAGAAAATATCAATTCGATATCGGCGAGCGTGAGCCCTTTGATTCCCAACAGATGATCTACGCTTAGGCTACTCACTTTTAGTCGATAAGAGGGTTACACGATCGGTTCCTTCGGTTTCTACCCATTCCACTTCTACGCGCTCGCTAGCGATGCTGTCAACAGTGCGACCGGTATAGTTTGGCTGCACGGGCAGATGTCGGCTAAATCTTCTATCGATCAACACCATCAGCTCTACCGTGCTCGGTCGGCCAAATGCCAATAGGGCATCTAGTCCCGCTCTGATTGTCCTTCCCGTAAAAAGAACATCATCGACCAGAACAACTTTAAGGTCTTCGACTGTAAAGTCCATTCGGGTATCACTCGGTGTGGGTGGAATGCTTTTTCTACGGAAGTCGTCACGGTGAAAGGTGATATCCATATCGCCACTGCGAATATTATCAACTCCAGTGATCTCTTCCAGCCGCTTTACTATGCGGTTTGCCAAATAAATACCTCTAGGCTGAAGACCAACAATGGCAGATTGACTGAAATCGCCATGCTTCTCTACCAATTCGTGGCAAAGTCGTGTGATGGTAATCGAAAGCTGATCGCTATTTAGAAGCTCAACGGGATTCACTGCGGGCAAATATAAATTTTCGAAGCTGAATTGACCACTATTTATTTTCCTTAGTAGAAATGGAGCGTTAGTTTCAAAGGAATCAAAACACGTTGTTAATCTTCAACAAACTTCCCCCAGTTCAAAACTAGCGACTAAAATCAGCAATAATCAAATCGGCCAGTTCCTCGCCTATTCGATCTTGAGCTTCTGCCGTTGCCGCACCAATGTGCGGAGTCAAGGCAATTTTATCAGCTTTCATAAGATCCTCTCTTGGTGTAGGCTCATTCTCAAATACATCTAATGCAGCGCCTGCTATATGACCGCTTTCGAGTGCCTTAAGGAGTGCGTCTTCATCAATTACACCACCGCGGGCAGCATTGACGAGAACGGCACCACGTGAAATCATTGATAATTCGTTGTGACCGAATACCGCAGATCCATCAGCTTGTTTTGGAACGTGAAGTGAGATGGCTTGGCTCGATCTGAGCAAAGTTTCCATATCCACCTTCTCTATATTTACCTCTACATCTCCGTGGCCTTCGATGTGCACGTGTACTTTGGTGTCTACATCAAATACGTCCGTGCATATCACCTTCATTCCAGCACCTAGTGCATAACTGGCTAAAGACTTTCCGATACGGCCAAAACCAACGATACCTAAAGTCTTTCCGCGAAGCTCAAAACCTTTGGCATACTTCTTTTTCAATGCCTTAAACTCAGCAATCCCATTCCTAGGCATCTCCCTATTGGCATCGTATGTGGAACGAGCCAAGCTGAAAAGCTGACCCATCACCAACTCAGCCACCGACTGTGAACTACTGGCAGGAGTATTGGAAACCGTCTTGCCTTTTTCACGGGCATAGGCTACATCGATATTGTCCATCCCCACTCCACCGCGACCGATGAATTTTAGTCCAGCACAACCATCGATGATGTCTTTCCGAACAGTAGTAGCGCTTCTCACTAAGAGAGCCTTTACATCGTTTGAATTGATGTAATCCACAAGCTTATCTTGATCTACTGTATCTGTAATTACTTTAAATCCTGCTGCTTCTAGCTTGGTTTTTCCCGATGGAGAAATTCCGTCATTCGCGAGTACGTTCATCTGTTTTGGTTTAAGCGGTTCTTTCTAATTCTTTCATTACGTCTACTAGTACTTGCACGCTGTCGATTTCGAGAGCATTGTACATCGAAGCGCGGTATCCTCCTACCGATCGATGTCCCTTGAGTCCATTGATCTGTGCATCCTTCCACATTTTATCAAAGCGCTCGGCATGGCTTGCTTCGTCTTTGAGAATGAAAGTAGGGTTCATGCAGCTTCTGTCTTCTTTAGCCGTAGTTCCTTCAAATAATGGATTGCTGTCAATTTCACCGTAAAGCAAATCGGATTTGGCATCATTGCGACGTTCCATTTCAGCTACTCCACCTTCTTTCTTCATCCATTCCATGGTGAGCATGCATCCGTATACCGCAAAAACGGGCGGTGTATTGGACATGGAATCTTTGCTGTCGTGATCTTGAAGGTCGAGCATCGAAGGAATTTGTCTTCCCGTTTTGCCTAACGCATCTTTCTTCACGATGTAAACGGTTGTTCCTGCGGGGCCCATATTTTTCTGTGAACCTGCATAGATCAAATCGAATTTCGATACATCAACGGCCTTACTAAAAATGTCGCTAGACATATCACAGAGAACGGGTGCGGTGCTTTCCGGAAAAGACTTGAATTGAGTTCCGAAAATAGTATTGTTTGATGTGAGGTGGAGGTAATCCAGATCGCTTGGCACAGTATATCCTTTGGGAATGTGCGTGAAGTTTTCTTCTTTGCTCGAAGCTAAAACCCTTACGTCTCCGAGAAGCTTTGCCTCTTTGATGGCCTTGGTAGACCATGCACCAGTATCTACGTAAGCTCCTACTCCACCATCATTTTTCATGAAGTTGATGGCGCTCATGTAGAAACCCAAACTTGCACCTCCTTGAAGAAAAAGCACGGTGTATCCATCGGGTACATTCAAGAGCTCGGCAACGAGACTGCGCGCATTTTCCATTACCTCAATAAATTCCTTGCTTCGGTGAGACATCTCAATGATCGAGAGACCTGTACTTTTGTATTCTAAGATACTTTCTGAAGCTTTCTGAAACACTTCCTTTGGAAGTACGCAGGGGCCTGCGCTGAAATTATGCACCATGTTTTTTCCTTTACGTTATGCACCGCCTTTGATTACGGATGCACAAAGCTATAGGTAATTTTTGTAACGACAATGCGGGCTGGCATTACTTGAACATTAATATTTAATCGCCAATTAAAGGATTGGTTTCTTGCCTTTTTCTATTGAGGTCAGGGCGATCGGGGAAGTTGAATTGAGCTCCTGATTTTGAACCCTTAGGTCGCGACATGTCTACGAATTCATTTAATTTCCAATAATCCCCTTCCCATTCATACCCATTGAAGGCGGTGCTTGGTCCATAGAAAGCATAATTTCCTTCCAAGTTTTGCGTCTTTGGCTCCAGCCGATCGAATATGATCATCTTTTTTGGCTCCAGCCATTTAAGGTTCACAATCACTTCTTTGGCATATTCAAAAACCCGACGGTGCATTAAATCTCCATCCTTTTCGAAAATCGGAAAACCAAGACTCGCCTTGTTCTTCCTCTCCAACACCAATACATCCAATACTTTTTTGGTGGTGAGTTCATCGTTGCCATCCCAGCCCACAAGGGTATAGTAAGTGTTGCGTTTCACTTTTACGGGGTGGAGCTCGTAATAGAGGGCTCCATACCAATTTTCAGGCTTGATGGATGTGGATTCATCCTCGTGATCCAGCGACTTTGTGTCATCAAAGCGTTGGTATTTCCCGTTGGGAAAAAGCACGTACATCCGAAAACTGTGGTGTCCATCTTCCAACGGAATATTCCAGTTAAAAATTCGGAAAGCCCCGTCTTCGGGCATGTGTTTAGCCACGTTAGGAATCGAGAAAAAAGTATATTCGAAGGTTTCTTCAATGCCGAAAGCCTCTATGAGTAGCTTTTCAAAATTGGCAGAAGCCTCCAGGCGCTCCTCGGAGGTAAGACCGTTGCCCACCTTATCTTGAAATATGGCCATCTCCGTTTCTAGCTCTTGCAAGCTTTGGCCTTGAGCCAAAAAGACGGCAATCAGGAGTACCAATGTTGAGGCTATTTTCATAGAGTTGAAATAACGAGTTCTAAGATAGCTTATTACCAAGAGCGCATAAAACGTGCGTAGAGCCGAGAGGCTGAACTAGATGGTTTGATAGCGACGCACACGGAGTTTTATAATTAAGGAGTTGACTGTTGACAAAACAAATGGAGGGAAGATAACGGACTTTATAGACCGGCTCTTACAGGTGCATAAACTCCTTCTTCGCGACGAGTTGATCTTCGGGTTCGCGGAAATCAGGATCATCTACACAGCAATCTACTGGACAAACGGCAGCGCACTGAGGCTCATCGTGAAAGCCGACACACTCGGTGCATTTATCGGTTACGATGTAGTACACATCCATATCTACTGGCTCTTGCTCAGTATCTGCCTCGTAGGCATTTCCCATGGGGGTGGTTAGATCTCCTTTTAAGTCGGTTCCATCGCTCATGCGCCATTCCACTCCGCCTTCATAAATGGCATTATTAGGACACTCGGGCTCGCAAGCTCCGCAGTTGATGCACTCATCTGTTATTATTATGGCCATGGCAGTCTTTTTTTTTTCTGTTGGAATATGATCAATACTTTTGCAAATATAAAGTTGAACGTGTCACTAACGAATTCCAAAGGCAATTAATGTCATCAAATATATCTGAGCTCGAAACAAAGCTCCATCATTTACACCTCATCTTTCGTCATCTTGCTTCAGCAGAATCTTCCGAGCAAATTATCAACGATGAGAGCATTGAAAAGTTCAATAGCACGATCATTCATTCAAAAAACCTCAACCCTTGGTTCACGGAAGAGAACATCCAGAAGTCTTTGGATGGATTTGCCTTTATGCTCAGACCTGAAGCAGCGAGCCAATGGCTTAATTCGTATAAACTTACGCCAAAAGAGAGCAAGAGAATCGGATTGGTACTGGCAGGAAATATACCCATGGTAGGCTTTCACGATATTTTGACCGTATTGGTGAGCGGACACCATCCTGTGGTGAAACTTTCTAGTCAAGACAGACTTTTGCTACCCTCGATTTTTGCTCTTTTTAATGAAACTTCAACTAAGGGTGAATTTGACATCACTTGGCTCGAAGATCGAAAGCTAGACAACATCGACGCGATCATCGCAACGGGCTCCAATAACAGTTCACGCTACTTTGAGTATTATTTTGGGAAATACCCCAACATCATTCGCAAAAACCGAAACTCGGTGGCCGTCATTTCGGGCGAGGAAAGCGCAGAAGAATTGAAGCTTCTCGGAGAGGATATCTTCAGCTACTTCGGTCTAGGTTGCAGAAATGTAGCCAAGCTTTTCGTCAAAGATGATTTCAATCTAGATCGCTTTTTCGAATCTATTTACGACCACAATCAGGTTGTCAATCACAATAAATACGCGAACAATTACGACTACTACAAGGCCCTTTGGATGATGAATCAAGAGGATTTATTGGACAATGGCTTTCTTCTTTTGCGCCAGAGCGAAGCGATGAGTAGCCCTGTTGGAACCCTCTTCTACGAGCGTTTTTCTGAGCATGACCAATTGCTCGACAAGCTTTCTGAAAGAAGTGAAGGGATTCAGTGCATCGTGTCTAAGAATGATGTGCCTTTCGGGAAGAGCCAGAAACCCGAGCTTTGGGACTATGCAGATGGGGTGGATACGGTAGAGTTTTTGGCTAGTCTGTAATCGTTTTTATTTATTTTCGATTATGCACTAAAGACTAGCTACCAGCTACTAAAAGCTATTCAGGTAAATACTCGAAGCAACCGAGCGGTCTTGGATTATTGTAAGGTGTGCCTACAATATCGGTGTTTGGCAGACCTCCTTGACTATTTCCTATTGAGCGCACAAAGGCATCTTCTCTCAATCGGAAATCTCCGCCAGAGAAGTTGATAAAACCAGGATCAAAGCCTACGAATATATCTTCTTGGAAATAGGATTGGTCGAGCTCAAGGAAATCATCTTCTTGTATTCTGATCAAGGTGTGATCGATAGCAAGATCAATATTTGCAGAACTGTTCTCGAAATCGAAGCCAAACTCGTTCAATCCATTTCCATAAATGATGCAATTGCGGAAGCGGCTGTCTAAAATATTTCCAACCCCCAACGTCTGGGAATCGACTTGATACAGATTTGTAAGGAAAACGGCGGGAGTTTGACGCGTGGAAGCAGACCAGTTATTGGCAAAAGTGCAGTGATCAAAGCGGTATTGCCCTGCTCCTGTTGCTGCCAGACAATTCTGACCGCTCGAACTAACCAGAAGGTTTTCCGCTTGGATGCGGTAGTTTCTACTGAAGATCCCCGCAATGGAATTGTTGCGTATCGCGACATTTTTCAAAATAAGACGGTTATCGACTAGCGAATTGGAAATAGCAGGATCGAAAGGCGATGGTTCCACTTGAATGCCGATAAAGTTATTCTTGATAATGGTATTCTCAAAAGAGTTGTTCTCCGTTCCTCCAAGAATCCAAATACGGTCCCACTGGCCAGGTTCTTCGCTAAAAAATTCTTCCAAGCGATCCCCTTGAAAAACAACGGCTTCACCAGTGCTGCTACCCGCTTGAATGGAGCCCCCTTCGAAGACCCATAAGCCTGAACCCCGATGAAAGTACACTTGGGTTCCTGGTTCGACAATAAGTCTCTGGCCCTCATCTACAACAGCATATCCATAAATTACAATGGGTTTTTCAGAAGTCCAGGTAATGGTGGCACCGGGAGTGCTATCAATTAAAGTGTAAGCGGGAAGTCCGTTAGTTGGAAAAACAGTGGGGGTGTAGAAAATGGCATCCAATCCGTATGCAAATAGGGTAACGTACTGCTGGTTTCCATTTACCGAAAACTCGACGACTCCAAGCTCCAAAGCCGAGCAAATCTGTTCTGGATCAATGGTCACTTCTACGAAAATAAAAATACTGTCGTTGGGTCCGATTTCAACGTCACGAACTGTCGATCCAGAAATGCCGTCGACATTAAATCTAAATGGATCGTACCTATCGCACGAATCAATCACCGAAATTCGATCAATCGTAACAAACTCATCGCTGCGGTTGTATACTTTAAGTAACTGGGTGGCTGAGCCAATACTTTGGAAGATGGTATCAAAACTTACCGTGTCGGCAGAGAATGCCAACCTAAAATCAGGAGAGGTATTGAACTCTTCTTTTTTACATCCGGTTGCAAGCACCCCGATGAGAAGAACAATCAAAATAGCTGGGTAATAAAAACGTTGAACTCGGATTTCCACTAAGATATAACTCCTTTTCTGCCGACAATATTACAATTTTGCCCTGAGTATTTTTAGAATTAAAAGGTTTCCGTACATTTGCAGCCCGAATAACAACACAGTCATGAGAAAAGGAATTCATCCTGAAGAATATAGAAAAGTGGTATTTAAGGACATCGCAGCAGATTTCGCCTTTTTATCACGTTCAACCGTCGAATCGAAAGAGACCATTAAATGGGAAGACGGTAACGAATACCCACTAGTGAAGTTGGAGATTTCAAGCGAATCTCATCCATACTTCACAGGAAAAATGCAACTTGTTGATACCGCTGGTCGGGTTGACAAGTTCCGTAAGCGATACGCGAAGTTCGAAAACAAATAATTTCGAAATAACTCTTTTTTTAAAAGCCTTCTCTTCATCGGGAAGGCTTTTTTGTTATCTTTTGGTTCCATGAAGACATTTCTCATTGATGTAGACCGAAGGAGATTACTGCCTCTCACCTTTTCAAGGCCCGCCTGCGATCTATTGGTAGGCATAGACTCGATAAGCGAAAAATGGGGAAGCGCACTCCAAACAGAGCTATGTAGCTTAACGGCGTCTTATCTCGGCTTGAACGAAGATCCAGAAGAAGTGAACCTTCTCATACATGGAACGTCCATTCCGAATGCAGCATTGGTTGAAGCAATAGCCGAATTAGGTGAAGACCAAATTCTGACCCATCGAGGAAGATTCATTGCCGTGAAGGCTGGCAAAGCCGAGATTAGCGAAGTCCAAAAGAAAATTGATGACGGTGAAGCAATCTCCTTTACCTTTTTTGATCGCGAAGAAGTTCACTTCAACTCCGACCTTACGGTAATTGAAAAACCGTCTGACATTTTTGCTCACAATGGAGAGGTGCTTCGAGAAGACTTCAAGCGACTTTCTAAAAATTATCACAGCACAAACTTCAGTAGTGATGTCTCTACAAAAGGAGACGAAATCTTTGTAGAAGAAGGCGCAAAGTTGAGTCATTGCGTGCTCAACGCAAGTGAAGGCCCCATCTATATTGGTCGTGACGCGGAAGTAATGGAGGGCAGCTTGATTCGCGGGCCGTTTTCATTGGGCGCCAACTCCACCCTGAAAATGGGCGCTAAAATTTATGGCGATACGTCCATTGGGAAGCACTGCAAAGTAGGCGGTGAAGTCAGCAATTCCATTATTAACGATTATTCCAATAAAGGTCACGACGGGTACCTCGGAAATTCTGTGATCGGATCTTGGTGCAATCTTGGCGCAGACACCAACACCTCGAACCTAATGAATACGTACGGCGAGGTAAAAGTTTGGGACTACTCTCGGGAAGCCATTGTGCCTACTGGCCGCCAATTTCATGGGCTCATCATGGGCGATCACGCGAAAACTGGAATCAATACCATGTTCAATACCGGAACCGTCGTAGGAATGTGTGCCAACATATTTGGAGGCGGATTCCCCGATAAGTTCATCCCTTCCTTTTCATGGGGATCAAATGAGGATGGTTTTTCGGAATTCAGAATGGACAAAGCGGAAGAAGCAGCAAATGCTATGATGTCTCGCAGAGGAATAAAACTCTCCAAACGTGACAAAGATGTATTCGTTCATGTCGCAGAACACGACAGAAAGTACCGAAAATAGTTTACACCCCACTTTGGCACGACGCTTGACTTTTGCGGCAGTGTTATAAATTGAGCGCCAGTTCTGACAGATTGGCGCACTTTGGAAAAGAACAATTATGATCGAAAATAAACTTTGGGATCCACAAGACATGCAAGATATGGCTGAGAATGAGACAGAGTTCATCCCATTAATCACAAACGAAGACGAAGCGGAAATGAACAGCGAGGAGACTCCTGTAGAACTGCCAATACTTCCGATTCGAAATACAGTACTTTTCCCTGGTGTGGTTATCCCCATCACTGTAGGGAGAGATAAAAGTATTAAGCTGATTCAAGAAGCATACAAGAGCAAAAGCTTGGTAGGTGTGGCGAGTCAAAAAGAGCAATCGATTGAAGACCCTCAGTTCGATGATTTGAACAAGATCGGAACCATCGCTAAGATCATGCGATTGCTCAAAATGCCCGATGGAAGCACTACGGTTATCATTCAAGGCAAAAAGCGTTTTGAACTAATCGAACCAGTATCAGAAGAGCCCTACCTCAAAGCTAGAGTGAAAGAGTTTGCTGAGATAAAACCTGAGACTGGAAAGAGAAAATTCCAGGCATTGGTTGATTCGCTCAAGGACTTGGCCCTTCACATCATTAAGCTTTCGCCAAATATCCCTTCGGAAGCGCAGTTTGCTATAAAGAATATTGAGAGCCACAGTTTCTTGGTCAACTTCATTTCGAGCAACATGAACGCCGAAGTGAAGGACAAACAGAAGCTTTTGGAAATTGCTGATTTGCGCAAACGCGCTGAATTGGTGCTGGAATACCTCAGCAAAGAGTTGCAAATGCTCGAGCTGAAGAATGACATCCAGTCGAAGGTCAAGGTCGATATCGATCAGCAGCAACGCGAATACCTCCTCCATCAGCAGATGAAGACCATCCAAGAAGAATTGGGTGGCAATCCTCAAGAGGAGCTCGTCGCGGAAATGTTGAAGCGAGCAGGGACAAAAAAGTGGAACGAGAAAACTGGTAAGGCTTTTCACAAAGAGCTGGATCGCTTGAGACGAATGAATCCACAAGGGGCAGATTACTCGGTTCAGCTGAACTATCTGGAAACCCTTTTGGAACTTCCTTGGCAGGATTACTCCAAGGATAAGTTTGACTTAAAAAGAGCTCAAAGAATCTTAGACCGCGATCATTACGGACTCGAAAAAGTAAAGGAGAGAATCATTGAACACTTGGCTGTATTAAAGCTCAAAGGTGATATGAAATCGCCTATCCTCTGTCTTTACGGACCTCCAGGTGTGGGTAAAACCAGTTTAGGAAAATCCGTTGCCGAAGCATTGGGAAGAAAATACGCACGTATGTCTTTGGGCGGTTTGCGCGACGAGGCAGAAATTCGAGGTCACCGAAAAACGTACATCGGTGCATTGCCAGGAAGAATTATTCAGAACATCAAAAAAGCGGGTACGTCTAATCCCGTTTTCATTTTAGATGAATTGGATAAGCTCGGCAGAGATTCACACGGTGATCCATCATCGGCTATGCTAGAAGTGCTCGACCCCGAGCAAAATTCGACTTTTTACGACAACTATGTTGAGCTCGACTACGACCTTTCTAAGGTCATGTTCATTGCTACGGCAAATAACCTCAACACTATTCACCCTGCTTTGCGCGACCGAATGGAAATCATCGAGGTGAACGGCTACACGGTAGAAGAGAAAGTAGAGATCGCCAAAAAGCACCTTTTACCAAAGCAGATCAAAGAAAATGGGCTCGGCAAGGAAATGATCAAAGTCGGTAAGCCTGTTTTTGAAAAAATTGTGGAGGAATACACCAACGAATCAGGAGTGCGAGGACTCGAAAAGAAAATTTCTAAACTGGTTCGAAACAGAGCCAAGGAAATTGCGATGGAGGAAGAATTCGTTCCAACGGTCACCGTTGATCAGCTGGAAGATATATTGGGTCCATCGCACGCAAAAGACAAATACCAGGACAATGACGTAGCTGGAGTTGTAACAGGGTTGGCCTGGACACCTACTGGAGGAGACATTTTATTTATTGAAAGCTCACTCACCAAAGGAAAAGGCAAGCTTACCCTAACGGGTAACCTAGGAGACGTGATGAAGGAGTCAGCAATGATTGCTTTGGAATACTTGAAGTCTCACAGCGATGCGCTCGGATTAGACCAAGAAATTTTTGACAATTGGAATGTGCATATTCACGTGCCTGCGGGAGCCACACCAAAAGATGGACCTTCTGCTGGAATCACATTGCTTACTGCGCTGGCATCTATTTTCACCCAGAGAAAAGTGAAAAAGTATTTGGCAATGACGGGAGAAATCACTCTACGCGGAAAAGTACTTCCCGTAGGTGGAGTGAAAGAAAAAATCCTTGCTGCCAAGCGTGCCAACATCAAGGAAATCATCATGTCTTCAAAAAATGAAAAAGACTTGAAAGAGATCAATCCGAAGTATATCAATGGATTGACTTTCCATTTTGTAGATGACATGATGGAGGTAGTTGAGAAAGCTCTGTTGACTCAAAAAGTGGCAGAACCCCTCAAAGTCGCTTAAGTCTGGCAAGTTTTTAAACCGTCGACAATAGACAAGAATATTTTGCGTTTTTTGCACCGAGATGTTTAAACGGTTACTAACGATAGTCCTAGCTCTATCCGGTTTTTCTCAAGTCTTCTCACAAGACAATGGGCAAGCCAACTTTCAAATTCTTCAACTCCTTTCCCCAGCCAGAATAGCTGCCTTGGGGGGAAACGCGATTGCCGTAAAGGATGGCGATTTGAACCTGGGTTTGTATGCTCCATCTCTTCTCGACTCGCTGAGTTCTGACCAGATAGTTTTCGGATACACTCCCTTTTTTGGCGAAGCCAGTATTATTCATGCAGGATATGCCAAGCACATCGACAGTGTGGGAACATTCTCGCTCGGGATCACGAGCTTAGGTTATGGTGATTTCTCTATGACCACAGAGACAGGAGAAGTAATTGGTTCCTTCAATGCAGGCGAATATCTTTTTCAGGGAGGCTATGGACGTCAAATCAATGAGCGATTTTCGGTGGGTGGAAATCTGAAATTTATTCTCAGCGAATTGGCCGAATACAAATCAACAGCCGTGGCCGCTGACTTTAGTGGTACTTTCTACAATGCCGAGAAGCTTTTCACGGCCACCGTTTTAATCAAGAATCTAGGAACCTCACTAAGCAGCTACCGCGATGGCGAGAATGAAACCTTGCCATTTGAAATTCAGGCCGCTTTTTCTAAAAGGCTGGCCAAAGCGCCCATTCGATTTTCAGTTATCGGAGAAAACCTTCAACGCTGGGATCTCACTCCTGAGCGAACCATCACAGAAATTGATCCGATAACGGGTGAAGAGGTCATAACAAACCCTGGAGGTTTTGGTGAAAACCTGATGAGGCATTTGGTATTTAATGCCGAGATTCTGCTCACGGAGAATTTCAATTTGAGGCTGGGATACAATTACAACCGACGGCAACAATTGAAGATTGATGACAATCCTGGAGGGGCAGGAATTACTTACGGCCTTGGCGTTCGGGTGGCAAAAATCCATATTAGCTATGCTCGAGCCGCCTACAGTGTGGCAGGGGTCAGCAATCATTTCACGCTGGGCTTCAAATTCGACGATTTCAAAAAGTCATAACCGCATTCCAGTCAGGTATTCCTATCTTCGCCAGCCGTGGAAAGAAAGATAAACATAGCCATAGATGGCTATTCATCCTGTGGGAAGAGCACCCTAGCAAAAGGGCTCGCAAAAGCACTGAACTACTCTTACATTGACTCAGGCGCAATGTATAGAGCTGTCACGCTTTTCGCCATCCGAAATAACTTAACGAATAAGGAGGAAGTTAACGATCGGGGATTGATCGACAATCTATTTTCCATTGATGTTGATTTCATTAATAAAAATGGAATCAATACCACACGCTTGAATGAAGAAGAAGTGGAAGATGAGATTCGTACGCTCAACGTTTCTTCCCTAGTGAGTCAAGTAAGTCTCATACCTGAAGTAAGGGGGAAGTTACGCGTGATGCAGCAAAAGGCAGCTAGAAATGGTGGCGTGGTGATGGATGGCAGAGACATTGGTAGCGCTGTGCTTCCCGATGCGGAACTGAAAATTTTCATGACTGCCGACCCCGAGGTGCGCGTAGAAAGAAGATTTGCCGAGCTGGCAGCGAAAGAAGAACAACTGACCCGTGATCAAGTCAAGCGAAACATAACTCACCGGGATAAAATGGATACGAGCAGAAAAGAAAACCCTCTCATTCAAGCAAAGGATGCTCGTGTTTTAGATAATACAGACGTCACACAAACAGAGCAACTAGACTTAGTTCTGGAATGGGCTCTAAAAATTATCAAGGAGTAGCGAGCGTTTCTTCAAGAACCTGTTCCACATTTCTAATTTCATTGTAAAAGGAGAGTATTTTCTGCATTACAGCATCTACAGTTGCGTCTGGACATGAAGCTCCGCTGGTTAAAACAATGCGCAATGGAGTTTTTGTATTCAACCAGTTTTGAGATATTTCCATTTTCTTCTCTGGATAATTAAAATGGTGAATCTCGTCTTTGCCCCTGATCTCATGGGCGGCGCTGATAAAAAAGGTCGGCATCTGTTCTTCACAAAGTTCAACGATGTGAGAAGTATTTGAACTGTTATACCCCCCGACTACCAGAGCAAGATCTGCGCCTTCTTCCAAAACTCCAACTGTAGCTCTTTGGTTGTCATTTGTAGCATAGCACAGGGTGTCTCTGGTATCGGCGAAGTGTTTTTTATACTCCGCTTCTCCGAAAATATTGATCATCGTTTGCTTGAAGTAATCTGCAATCCCCTGCGTTTCAGTAGCCAGCATAGTGGTTTGATTCACCACCCCTACTCTATCGAGGTCTTTATTGGCATCAAAGCCCGCGCTATACTTTCCCTCAAACTCTTGGTAAAACTGTTCTACTGGTCTCTCCTTCCGAATAAACTGTGCCAAGGTCTCCGCCTCTTTCATGTTCAGTATCACAACAGACGGAGCTCCCTGGTAGCTGTGTGAAAATGTTGCTCGCGTTTCTTCGTGCTTAATTTTGCCGTGGATGATCACCGAGAAATCATCCTTCCCTAATTGATCTGATCGTTTCCAAACCTTCTCAACAAACGGGCAAGTCGTGTTGTACTTCTCAATTTGAATACCCTTTTCGGAAAGCAATTTCATAATCTCCACCGTCGTTCCAAATGCTGGGATGATGACTATATCATCTGGTTTAAGTTCATCCCACTCCACGAATTGGTTCCCTTGAGTATCCATGATAAACTTGATCCCTTTGCTTTCCAGATCATCGTTTACCGTTGGATTATGAATCATTTGGCTGAGAAGAAAAATCCTCTTCCCGGGGTTCTCTTCTATGGCTCTGTAAGAAATCTCAATCGCATTCTCTACACCATAGCAGAACCCAAAATGACGCGGAACCAAAAATTGTACGGGACCAAAATCCAAAATGGAAGGTGAAAAATCTTTCTTCCTTGGGTCTGTAATTTTTCGCGCTTCTTTCACTTTCGCGATAATGGGTGAACGATAGAATTCAGGAACTTCGAAGCTTTTCATATAGAGTATCTGTCTATTGGGCAGAACAGCAAATTTAGAATAATGTTTGCTTGCCTAATAAATGGATTCACTGGAATGAAGAGATAATGGCGAATGCCCGTCGAGAAAATCTCTTCTAGAAAGACTCCGCAAAGTATTGGTATTTAATTGTTGGAAAACATTACCTTTGCGCCTCTTAAAAATGAGGCGTTATGGCTGCCTCTTTAATAACCCTGCTTACATCTGCCATAAAGATGTGATACAAAGAACTGCCTTATTACTATGGCAAATGACGAAAAAAAGGTTTCTGAAGAAACCAAAAACACTCAAGCAGCTGCTGAATCTAAGCCTGCTGAAACTCAAGAAAAAGTAACAGAAAGTACCGAGGAAACTGCGAAAGCGGAAGAGCCGAAAGCTGAGGTTACCGAAGAGACTCCTAAAACTGAGGCTAGCGCCGAAACAACTGAAGCCAAGCCTGAAGCCAAGCCTGTAGTTGAAGCAGAAGAGCCAGCTGAAGAAGCGACTGCCGAAACACCTGCTGAAGACAAGGATGCAGATCCTGACGGAAACGATATCGTGACTCGTCTCAAAGAAGAAGCGGTTGGACGTGATGATGAGGAAGGCGATGAGCTAAACCTATACGAAGGTCAAGAAGAATTTGACGCTGCAAACTTCGATTGGGATAAGTTTGAGCATGGAGCTCAGGATTACGAAGAAAAAGAAAGAGCCGAATTGGACGAAATGTACAATGACACCCTCAATGCTGTTCAGCAAGGAGAAGTGGTAAAAGGTACAGTAGTCGATATCACTAAGAAAGAAGTTGTTGTAAACATCAATTACAAGTCTGAAGGGATTGTAACTGCGAATGAATTTCGTTACAACGAAGAGCTAGCGATTGGAGATACAGTAGATGTGTACGTTGAAAGTCTTGAAGACAAAAACGGACAACTCGACATATCACACAAGACGGCGCGTATGCACGAAGCATGGCGCAAGGTTAATTTGGCTCTTGAAGAAGATACCATCATTACTGGAAACATTAAGTGCCGCACAAAAGGTGGTTTGATCGCAGACGTATTTGGATTGGAAGCATTCCTTCCAGGTTCTCAGATCGATGTGAAGCCGATTCGCGACTACGATATGTACGTAGGTAAGAAGATGGAATTCAAAGTTGTCAAAATCAACCACGAATTCAAAAACGTTGTTGTTTCGCACAAAGCGTTGATCGAAGCAGAACTCGAAGAGCAGAAAAAGCAAATCATCGGTGGCCTCGAAAAAGGTCAAGTACTCGAAGGTACAGTGAAGAACATCACATCTTATGGTGTATTTATCGACCTTGGAGGAGTAGACGGTTTGATTCACATTACAGATCTAAGTTGGGGACGTATCAATCATCCAGAAGAGGTGGTTGAACTCGACCAGAAAATCAATGTGGTTATTCTTGACTTCGATGATGACAAGAAGAGAATTGCACTTGGCCTGAAACAACTGACCGACCATCCATGGGATACTATTAGCGATGAAACGCAAGTAGGAAGCAAGATGAAAGGAAAAGTAGTTGTAATAGCAGACTACGGTGCCTTTGTAGAAATAGCTCCTGGTGTAGAAGGACTTGTTCACGTAAGTGAAATGTCTTGGTCACAGCACTTGAGAAGCGCTCAAGATTTCTTGAACGTTGGAGATGAAATCGATACGGTTGTTCTCTCTATCGATAGAGATGAAAGAAAAATGTCTCTTGGAATCAAGCAATTGATGCCAGATCCATGGGCAAGTATCGTTGAGAAGTATCCGGTCGGAAGCAAGCACAAAGCTTCTGTAAGAAACTTCACCAACTTCGGAATCTTTGTAGAATTAGAAGAAGGTATCGACGGTTTGGTTCACATCTCTGATTTGAGCTGGTCTAAGAAAATCAAGCATCCTTCTGAATTCTGCACCATTGGAGATGATTTGGAAGTTGTAGTTCTTGAAGTAGATCAAGACAACCGACGTTTGAGCTTAGGTCACAAACAACTCGAAGAGAATCCTTGGGATGTCTTCGAATCAGTTTTCCTTGAAGGATCAAAGCACGAAGGAACGGTTACGGCCATCGAAAACAATACAGCAACCATTGCCATGCCTTACGGGGTAGAAGCAGTAGCACCCGCTAAGCACTTGACGAAAGCGGACGGAAGCAGTATTAAAATTGATGACCGTGCGGAGTTTGTAGTTCTTGAATTCAATAAGAATCAGCGACGCATCATGGTTTCTCATACTCGAACGTTCGAAGAAGATCCTAAGTTAGGTAAGATCAAAGAAGTAGCTGAAAGAAAAGCATCTACTAAAGCAGCTTCTAAAGCAATTCAGAATATCCAGAAAGGCCAAGAGAAAACAACTCTTGGAGACTTGGATGTACTAGCTGGTCTTAAAAACGAAATGGAGAAAGACGAAAAAGCAGCTTCAGCAGAAGCCGTTAAGAAATCTGCCGAAAATAAGGAAGAGAAGTCTTAACACTTTATAGTCCAATTAATTGTCAGCCGCGCTCGAATGAGCGCGGCTTTTTTTTTGCCTATTTCTCTTCAGCTCATTCGTCATTCGATTTTGATTCATCAAAAAGCCGCCTTATATTGGCCGAGCGAAATCTTTGTTAGGTCTTTATTATTGGCCAGTTCGGGGAAATCACAAACCAAGCATGGAGAGTTCTCCATGTGTTTTTAACCAAATTATTTACCAAAAACAATTATTATGAAGATGTATTTTACTAAAATGCTCACAGTCTGTTGCGCTATCGTATTTGGCGCATTTCTAACGACTGATGCACTAGCACAAGACTGTCAAAACGAAAGTTTCTATCCAAGTTTTGCGATAGACATCAGTGCTGCAGGTAATGCTCTTACCACGATCAATACATGTAATTACCTAGAAGAATACTCGATGGTTACAGGGGTTCCTGTTGGAGAGGACGTACAGTTTAGTCTTCCAGGTGGAGGATATGTCACTGTAAGAGAAGGTAGTTCTAGTGGACCTGTTGTTGCCCAAGGACTTGGATCGGCTACAGTTATTGGTGCTTCAGGTGCTGATTTATACCCACACTGGAGTGTTGATGCTACTTGTGCTACTGCAAGTGATTGCGTTACAACTACTGTACAGTGCGTTTCTTGCGGTACTGATTGCCCTGACGGCAACTTCGGTGATGCTTGTGATGACCTTGACCCAGCAACTATAAGTGATGTCATTGGTCTTGATTGCGTTTGTGCAGGTGTTCTACCTACTGGAGACTGCCTAAACACAGCTCCTTTTGGGAGTGCCGATTTAACTCTTGCGGGTTCTTATCTTGTTACCATTTCTGGTTGTTCTTTCACAACTGAATATTCGACTATTACAGGTGTTACTCCAGGTTCAGATGTTGAGTTCACAATCGTTGGAGGCGGTTACATTACTGTAAGAAGTGGTACTTTTGACGGTGCAGTTGTTGCTCAAGGTGACTCACCTCTTACTGTATCAGGTGCAAGTGGTGCTGATTTATACCCACACTGGAATCTTGACGGTGCTTGTGGTCAAGCTTCTGCTTGTGTTGAGACGCAAGTTCAATGTACTTCTTGTGATGCAGCATGTCCTAATGGAAACATTGGTGATGCTTGTGATGATGGAAACCCAGCTACTACAGGTTCTACTATTCAATTAGATTGTTCATGTGCTGGTGGAGTTGTTCCATTGGATAATGATGACTGTGCAGATGTAAATAGCTTGCTTCAATGCGGTTCTTCTGTTGATGGTACCACAGAAGGTGCTATTGCAAATTTCGACCTAAATAATCTCTGTAATGGCTTCACATCAACGACTCCTGAAGACGTATGGTATGCATTCCAAGCAGATGGATCTTCAAGTTACACAGTAAGTATTGATACTAGTGCAGCTACAGCAAGTTCTTTGATGGATGCAGTTCTTTTCATCTACTCAGGTACATGTGAAGATCTCACAGAAGTAGCTTGTGCTGACTCAAACTTCACTTTTGGATCATTCACAGGAGAAACAATAACGTTAGATACTCCAGCGTCTGGATTTTACTACGTTCGAGTATTTAGCTGGAACACTGATGGTGGTCAACCATTCACAATCAGCTTAGAGTGCGAAAGCAACTGCTCTAACCCTTTCCCTGCTGTAGATGAAGCAAGTCTTTCAACTACATTGACAGGTGGCGCAGCTTCTATTGCTTGGTCTCCTGCTCCGAATCAAATTGGATGTCAGATTCAAGTTCGATTAGCAGGTGGTGCAACTCTTGGTTCTCAAATTATTGGAGGAGCAGGTGCAAGCGGTTTTAACATTCCGTTCAGCGCTCTACAGCCAGGAACAGATTACGAATGGAGAGTGCGTTGTGGTTGTTCACAAACACCACTAGTTGCAGGTCCATTTAGTTCTTACCAGCCATTCTCTACTCCAGGTGGATCAGTTATCTCTTCTTTACCAAATCCAACAACGGGTCAGTCAAATGTGACTTTCTCAGTTGTAGACGGAGGATACGCTACGCTTGATGTATATGACATGAGCGGACGCTTGGTAAACGCTATCTTTACAGGTGTTGCTCAGCCAAACAACGAATATCGTTTCGAGTTTGATGGTTCTGCACTTCCTAATGGAGTGTACATCTACCGTTTGACAACTCAAAACGAAGTAGTAAACAATAAATTTATGATCGCTAAGTAAGCCATCATTCATTGATTTTTTAAGAGCCGTCTGCCTTTGGTAGACGGCTTTTTTTATTCCTAAGAATCTATCGTGTATTTTCGCCGACCACCATCTACTGATCATGATAAACTTAGTCCCATTCAAGGCTGTAAGACCGCCGCGCGATAAAGCCCATCTGATTGCTTCGCGCTCCTATGTAACCTATACGCCTGGCGGCTTGAAGAGAAAGCTTTCGGAGAACCCCTATTCTTTTATTCACATCATCAATCCCGAATTCTCGACGGGTGAACCCATCAAGAAAAATAGTCCGCAGAGATTCGAAAAAGTGAGGGACAGATATTTGTCGTTTATCAAAGAGAGAGATCTTCTGCATGACAATGAAAGCGCATTTTATCTCTACGAACAGTCTTCACCTGAGGCGAGTTTCATCGGATTCATTGGGGGTGTTTCAACAGATGATTACCGAAAAGGAATCATCAAAAAACACGAACAGACGCTGACAAAGAGAGAATCCATGTTTTGCGAATACCTCGACGTTTGCGGCTTCAATGCTGAGCCAGTATTGCTTACGTATCGTGAGCATATCTCTGCCATTGATGCTTTCAAAGCGACAAAGAGACTGGAGAGACCCGAATACGACTTCACCACCACAGACAAAACGACTCACCGCATGTGGATTATTTCAGAAGAGGAGGATATCAACCGAATAAGAGCGGCCTTTAAAAAAGTTGATGCTCTATATATTGCTGATGGTCATCATCGAATGGCGAGTTCTTCGCTTCTTGCCGAAAAGAAAGCTGCTGAGAACCCCAATCACAACGGTACCGAAGACTATAATTATACCATGGCCCTTGTGATGGCTGGTGAGACTTTGAAGATTTCTCCTTTTCACAGATTAATAGGAAAAGGAATGGACATCACAGACGAACAATTACTGGATAGTCTGGGTATTAAATTTGACATCAAAAAAGCCAAGAGTGAATTTCTCCCTCCTGCCAAAAGACAATTTGGCCTTCGGCTGCAAAGCGGATGGTACGTTCTAACCTTAAAGAAATTTCAAGGAGATGAATCTGCCTTAAGCCATTTGGATTCTGTTATTCTCACAAAAACCATCTTGGAACCTATATTGGGAATAACCGACCAGAAGACGGACAAGAGGATCCAATTCATCCCTGGAAATATGGATTTGGCTGCCTACGAAAGTTCGATCGATCGCGGAGGGGCAAAAGCCCTTATCACTCTGTGCGAAGTAACTGCTGAAGAACTTTATGCTATTTCAGATGAAGGGAGCACCATGCCACCAAAAAGCACTTTCATTGAACCCAAACTAAGAAGTGGACTAACCATCATGAATCTGAAATAGTCCAAAAATGGAGATCTCGATCATCTCCAGCACTCACGAGTAAACCATCGTTGATCCATCTCACCATATTCACTGAATGGGTATGGCCCACAGGTCCTTGTCGAGAAATTCTCAGTGGCTTCTTTAGGTCGTCAGGATTCCAGATTTTTATAGTCTTGTCACGACTACCGGTGGCAAAGTATTTTCCTGAAGGAGAAAAATCTATAGAGTAAATAGCAAAATTGTGCGCTGGAATGGAGTGGCTTTCGAAAAGCTGATCGCCCGTATAATTCCAAACTCGAATATGTCCATCTCTGCCCACTGTCAATAATTTTTCTGCAGTAAGCCATGCCATATCATACACACCGCCCTCGTGGGCCATTTTTTCGCCAAGGACATTGTAGTATTCAGTCTCCAAAATTCGGATAAATCCATCACTCGATCCAATCAGTAATTTTTCCTTCTTCGCGTCTAATGCAACAGCACGCAACTTATCATCTGAGATCGGTAAAGACCATCTCAGCGAAAAATCAGTAGAATCGACAATGGATAAGTTCCCGTCACCACCCAAGAAATATAGATATGGCTTAATAGGATGAGCGAGAATTTTAAAAATAGGGAGACTGTGATACTTCAAGTGCCGCACTTCTTTTTTGGTAAGAAGATCTATTATGTGAACGCCTCCCGATCCCTGTCCTAGAAATAACAATTGATCTACCTTCTCTATCGAGAATATAGGAGCATCTAGCTTTACAGAAAAGCTGTCGGGAATCAACTGTTCAAGATTCCAAGATCCAACCATTTGATCTGATGATCCAGAAAATAAACGCGACGAGATCTTGTCGACAAAGAGGCAATAAACGGAGGCGGAATGCCCTTTAAGTACTTTTTTCAGGTCAGCTTTCATGGTAGGCAAAAGTAAATCTTCTATTGCTTTTCAACATCTTTTCGACGAACTAATTAAATTCATAGACAAACTGCGAAACTTAACAATTCGATACTTAGATAAACGTGCAAAGACAAAGAATTTGCAGTAAATTGTGCCCTAACTAATAAAACAAATCATTATGACCAAACTACGACTGTTCAGAGCAACTATGTTGTCTGCAGCTTTACTCTTATCTACTCTGACATTTGGTCAGAGCGATCTAATTGTCACGGCAGTTTTTGACGCCACTTTATCTGGCGGTACTCCCAAAGGAGTAGAAATCTACGTGATTAATGATGTACCAGATATGAGCATCTATGGAATCGGTTCAGCCAACAATGGTGGCGGAACAGATGGCGAAGAGTTTACTTTTCCAGTAGTTTCTGCTACGGCAGGAGATTTCATCTACGTTTCTTCGGATAGCTCACAATTCAACGTGTTTTTCGGCTTTGATTCCGATTACGTTTCGAGTGCCTTGGCAATTAACGGGGACGACGCGATAGAGCTTTTCCAAGGCGGTTTAGTGGTTGATCTTTACGGAGACATCGCGGTTGATGGAAACGGAGAGATCTGGGAATACCTCGATTCATGGGCTTACAGAGCAAATGGAACTACTCCTAACGCTACTTTTAGCAGCGCTGAATGGCTAATCGCTGGCCCCAATGTATTGGATGGCGAGACAACAAATGCATCGGCGTCACAACCCATTCCAGTTGGAACATTTGATCCTAGTGGTGGGTCAATCGTTACTGCATACACTATTCAAGAAATTCAGGAAACTGTTGATCCTTCAGGAGACTCACCAAGAGTGGGTGAAACTGTTGAGACTTCAGGGATTGTTACTGCTGTTGGAAATGGTGGATTTTGGATTCAAGATGGAACAGGTGCTTGGTCGGGAGTTTTTGTACTAGATGGCTCAGCATTCACTATTCTAGGAGACGCAGTAACCGTAGTAGGGGCTGTGCAAGAAAGCAATGGATTAACGCGTATTTCTGCTTCTTCAGTAGCGGTAAACTCATCAGGGAATCCTATTCCCTCTGCAACATCTGTTTCTACGGGTGCAGCTGGTGTTGAGGAATTGGAATCAGTTCTACTTTCTGTAAGTGGAGCAATCTGCGTAAATGCTGATGCTGGATTTGGAGAGTACACTCTAAACGACGGAACAGGAGACTACCGAGCTGATGACGCTTTATTTGCATTTGCACCAACTGCCTTTGCGGAGTATGATGCAGTAGGAATTGGCTACTATAGCTTTGGAAATTTCAAAATGCTTCCTCGTGATGCAGATGATATTGAAGATACTGGAAACGACCAGTTGGTCGTGGGTTTTGCTTCTGATGAGGCCGATGTTGTCGAAAATGAAGGAACAGTGAGTTTCGATGTGAACATCGTTAATCCTTCTATTTCTGCTACAGATGTAGACGTTGTTGTAACGGGTGGTACTGCTGTAGACGGAGTTGACTTTACATTCAGTGGGCCTGCAGCTTTAACCTTTACAGGATCTTCTACTACGCCTCAAAGCTTCTCAGTGACTATCATTGACAATGCAGTTGAAAACGAGGATGTGACCATAACTTTTGGATTGGCCAATGTTACCAACGGAGCTCTTCTTGTGCCTGATGCATTTACTCTTACTATACTGGATGATGAAATTATCCTAACAGATATCGCAGTAGCTGCGGAAACTGACGTAGACGGAGTAGCTATAAATAGCGGCTCAGAATACAATCTTCAAGGAATTGTTTTAGGAGTAAATCTTTCGGGATCTGGACAGCAATTTACCCTTGCCGATGCTACAGGTGGGATAGGAGTATTTAGCTCTTCGATTGTTTCAGACTATGTAGTAACGGAAGGTGACGATATAATTATCACAGGAAACATCAACCAGTTCAACGGGTTGACGCAGATCGCTCCATCTTCTATTGTTCTTCTTTCTCAAGGAAATGCTCTTTCTACCCCTGTTGCAGTTACTGCTCTTGGAGAATCAACTGAATCAGCATTGATTGTTTTTGAATGTGCTACTGTACTTGATACAACTGCTTGGACAAATTCAGGTTCAGGTTTTAATGTTCAGGTTTCCAATGGAACTGATACCATCATGTTGCGTATTGACAACAATACTGATTTGTATAGTGCGCCTGTGCCAACTGGCGAGTTTAATGTTGTCGGAATTGGAGGTCAATTTGATTTCTCAAGCCCATTCACCGATGGTTACCAATTGCTTCCAAGAAGCTCAGCTGATATTTTAGCCTCTTCATGTGCATCAAGTCCTGCGGTTGTCAGCGTTCTTACACTTCCTTGTGGTGGTGAAGTTTTGCAAGTTACCGGTGCTTTTGCCGGTGCTACTGACGGAGGTACAGCCACGGATGGAACACGTACCATTTATGCTTTTCAACCAGATGCAGCAGGTGGAATTCCAACATATACCGGGACAGCTTGGCCATATGTTACAGTACCTGCTGGATTTACAGCTGATGCTGGAATTTCAGCAACAGTTACAGTTGGTGCAGATAATGTGCTACTTGTAAATGGATGGCCTGCTTATCAGTTTGTAACTGATGTAGATGATCAAGGCGTAAACGGAACATTCGGACCTTGGTTTTACTTCACAACAGATGGAGAGATCAGTCAAGACGCTTGCTCGTTTGTATGCGAGAATCCGTTCCCAGCTGTTAATCCAGCGAGTTTGAACACGACACTTCTTTCCAATGCAGTTCTTACTGAGTGGGATGCAGTGCCCGGACAAATAGGATGTCAAATCCAAGTTAGACTTGCAGGCGCCCTTAGTTTACTAGGTGCTAAAATAGTAGGTGGTGTAGATGCCAATTCATTCGTAATTCCTGGCGGAGTTCTTAGCCCTGGTACAGATTACGAGTGGAGAGTACGTTGTGGTTGTTCGCAAACTCCATTGGTTGCTGGTCCATTTTCATCATGGCAAACTTTTTCTACTGGTTCAGGTATTCAGGTTTCGTCGGCACCAAATCCTTCAAATGGACAGTCCTTTGTTACGTTTAGCATTTCAAGAGCAGAAATGTCGACACTTGAAGTGTATGACATGAATGGTAGAATGGTTGAAGCTTTGTTTAATGGCATCGCACAACCAGGAAGTGATTACCGTTTTGAATTCAATGGAACTAGTTTGCCCAATGGAATTTACATCTATAGGTTAACTACAGAGTCTGAAGTGAAAGCAGAGAAATTCATGATCTCTAAATAATATTCTCATTCATCTGAGTAATGAAGCCTACCCGCATTGGGTAGGCTTTTTTTGTTTACTCGTCTGCCAAAGTCTTTGGATCAAGTTGGTGAAACCCCTTTAGCTGGAAAGCCCTTCTACGCATTTGTAGCTAGATATTTTCAGTTTATCTTAAGCAAATAGCAATTTATCGATTGCATCATTGGCTAGATTTATTTACCTTAGGGGCGTTAGTGTACTTTTTACACTATCATTCATTCAAACCAAAATTTAAACCAATGAAAAAATTACTGACACTATCGCTTGCGCTCTTTTTTTGTGGGGCAATGCAAGCTCAAAATGAATCCCTCACTTTTCGAGTGGATGCCAACAACATTTCATCCTTTAGCCCAAATGGAATTCACGTTGCTGGAAGCTGGCAAAGCGAAGCTAACGGAGGTGCAGATTGGGTGCCAGGAGCAAACCCTATGGATGATTCCGATCTAGACGGTGTCTATGAACTAACCGTTCTAGTTCCTGCGGGGACTTACGAATACAAGTTCATCGATGGAAATGATTGGAGCGAAAACCCCGAAGGTGTACCAAGCGAATGTGCCGTTAATGGCAACAGAGGAATAGAAGTAGTAGCGGGAGGAGTGACAGCAGATCTCGTATGTTTCGGTGCTTGCGAAGAATGTCTCATTATGGGTAGCGACGTGGATGTCACGTTTTCTGTAGATGCTTCTCAACTCGGCAGTATTGATCCAGCTGGAATTCATATTGCGGGAACGTTTAATGGTTTCTCACCAGCGGCAATGACTGACGCGGGAGGAGGATTGTACACTTTTACGGCAGCAATCCCAAGCAATACAACAATCCTATACAAATACACGAACAGCATTAACTTTAGTGTTGCAGAAAGCGTACCAGGTGAGTGCGGTCAGGATGACAGTTTTGGAGGTTTTAATCGCATATTCGACGTTGCAGACGCCGATGAAACCCTTCCAACAGTTTGTTTTTCATCATGCTCAGAATGCACGGATCCTGGACAATCTTACGAATTGACATTGTTTGTTGACGCATCACAATTGGGTGCTGTTAATGCTGCTGGTCTTCATGCCGCAGGAACTTTCAACGGTTTTTCTCCAGCAGCTATGGTAGATGAAGGCGCAGGACTTTATTCCATTACCACTACAGTAGAAGAAGGTTCGACTGTGCTTTGGAAATACATCAACGGCCCTACGTTTGGAGATGAAGTTGAGTCTATCACAGGAGATTGTGGAGCGGATGATGGTTTCGGTGGTTTCAATCGAGTATTAACCATGCCTTCTGCCGATACGACAGCAGGACCAGTTTGCTTCAGTCAATGTGTGGCTTGTGAGATTGCTCCTGAGAACTACATGCTTTCTTTTAGTGTCGATGGTTCTGATCTTGATGATATAAACCCTGATGGTGGAATTCATGTAGCGGGAACCTTTAATGGTTTCTCACCTACTGCCATGAATGACGATGGAGACGGAGCTTATTCATTCTCAGTAATGGTTGCTGAGGGATCTACGGTACTATACAAATTCTTGAATAGTACCGATTTCAGTGCAGCTGAAGAAGTCCCTGAAGCATGCGGTCAAGATGACGGTTTTGGAGGTTTTAATCGTGTAATAACTATGCCTTCTGCCGATACGACAGCAAGTCTGGTTTGCTTTAGTTCTTGTGAAACTTGTCCTGAAGTACCAGCATGTGAGAATCCTTACCCACAAGTAGACTTCAATAGCTTAATTGGCACAGTTCTTCCAAACGGAAAACTCCAATTTGAGTGGGAGCCAATCGAAGGACAAATCGGTTGCCAAATCAACATCATTGTTGGCGATGGACCACAGCAAACTAGTAAGATCGTAGGGGGAGCAACTGCAAGTTCATTTACCGCTCCAGCTGGACAACTTGTTCCTTTTACCACTTACAACTTTAGAGTGAGATGTGGTTGTTCACAGAGCCCGCTTATCGCAGGTGCTTACACTGATTTTGCAGCAGCATTCTACCTTCCACCAACTATTACTGGTGAAATGGGTGAAGCTTATTCTGAGACCCCACTTTCTCAAGTAGATGGTGACGTGCAATGGAATAACACAGGTCTTAATTCAAATGTTATCGGTGATCTTTTCGCCATGGCAACTTCTGAATCATGGGTACGTGTATCTCCAAACCCTGCACAGGACAATGTAAACTTGTCTTACAACGCAGTTGAAGCAGGACAAGGGTTCATCAGAGTATTCGATGCTCAAGGAAAACTAGCCTTCGAAAGAGTAATGACTTTCAGCAAAGGCCTTAACAGCGTTAGCTTGAACTTGAATGAATTGGAAAACGGCATCTACATAGTAGAAGTACTTAAAGGTGAT
>Ga0222653_1000099_pt1 | contig 52816 bp, 51 predicted proteins | sample AntAcemetagen419_FD_179856 | JGI IMG/M metagenome (GOLD analysis project Ga0222653, IMG submission 179856) | Saline water microbial communities from Ace Lake, Antarctica - #419 | ecosystem: Environmental > Aquatic > Non-marine Saline and Alkaline > Saline | place: Antarctica: Ace Lake...
AAATGGTAGTCTTCGGTCTCTGGAAAGCAATACCCTTGATCATTGTGTCATATGGGGTCGGTCTGGGTGTAGAATTTATCTTTTGCATCATCAAAGGCCACGCGATCCAAGAAGGTTTCTTGGTTTCGGGAATGCTCATTCCTTTGATAATGCCAATGGACGTTCCGCTCTGGATGGTAGCTATTGCCACAGCATTTGCTGTGCTTATCGCAAAAGAAGTATTTGGTGGAACTGGCATGAACATCCTTAACGTTGCATTAACGGCAAGAGCTTTCTTATTCTTTGCCTACCCAACAATGATGTCGGGTAACAAGGTTTGGGTCAATGCCGAAGGTGGAGCAGTGGTAGATGGATATACTGGGGAAACTCTTCTAGGGCAAGCCATAAGTAGTGGTGCGAATTTTTATGACACTGCAGGAGTTGCATACGCATCTGTGTCAGACAGTTTCATGGCATCTTTCCTTGGTTTTATTCCTGGATCAATTGGGGAAACGTCAACGTTGGCCATCTTAATTGGTGCAGGTATTCTTCTTTGGACGGGCATAGCCAGCTGGAGAATTATGTTGTCAGCTGTGATTGGCGGAGCCGTAATGGGATTGATTTTCAATATTGTTGGTCCACAGATATCTCCTGAAAACCTTTACCTCCAAGTGCCATGGTGGCATCAATTGGTAATGGGTGGTTTTATGTTCGGTGTCGTATTTATGGCCACAGATCCTGTTTCTGCTGCTCAGACGTTCAAAGGAAAAGTGATTTACGGATTCCTGATAGGAATTCTCGGTATCCTTATACGTGTGGCAAACCCTGCTTATCCCGAGGGAATAATGTTAGCCATTCTATTTATGAATGTAATGGCGCCTACGATTGACCACTACGTGATTCAAGGCAATATCAGCAAAAGACTCAAACGACTTAAAACCGCTTAACGATGGCAGTAAACAAAAACAGCAACGCTTTTACCTTCGTCTTCGCCATCATCATGGTAGTCGTAGTGGGAGCCGTGCTTTCATTTGCAGCAATATCTTTGAAGCCTCTTCAGGTTAAGAATAACATTGACAAAAAGATGATCAATATCCTAACATCCATTGGGGTTGAGGCTGATCGGACAAATGCCAAGGAGATTTTTTACGCGAATATAACAGCGCGTTATATTCTTAATTCGAATGGAGAAATTATATCGACGAGAGAAGGTGAAGTGGAATCTACTGACCGAGAAGATCCGTTTAACGTAGATATAAAAAAAGAATTCAGAGATCCAACCCTGACAGTTGAGGAGAGAAACTACCCACTTTATGTAGCTTCTATTGATGGTGAAGATGTGGCAATTATTCCATTGGTAGGAAAAGGGCTTTGGGGTCCGATCTGGGGCTATGTAGCTTTGGAGAGCGACTTCAATACTATTTACGGTGCGAATTTCGACCACACGACGGAAACCCCTGGGTTGGGAGCTGAGATCAGGGAATCTTGGTTTTCGAAACCATTTGTAGGTAAAACAATCTACGACGATGCAGGCGATCTCGTTTCTGTCAGCGTCGTAAAAGGTACAGCAGATCCAGATAACCCGCACGCAGTAGACGGTATCACTGGCGGAACCATCACTAGTCACGGTGTCGACGAAATGCTTGAGCGCACTTTCGGCGTATACGACGCATATTTTAAAAACAACTCCCAAATCAGTCAAAAGTAATGAGCACTGAGACGGCCGTAGCGGCAAACGAACAAGAGGTTGTAAAAGAAGCGGTTCCAAGAGAACCCCTCTTTTCAGCAAAAAATAAAAGACTACTTACTGATCCGTTGAACGACGATAACCCAATTACCGTTCAGGTATTGGGAATCTGCTCGGCGCTGGCTATTACTGTTCAGGTGCAGCAAGCAGTGGTCATGTGTATGTCTGTACTTTTTGTAATGGTTTTTGGAAACATGATTATCTCAGCAATGAGAAACGTCATTCCTTCTCGGATCAGGATTATTGTACAGCTCGTTGTAGTCGCCGCTTTGGTGATCTTAGTCGACCAAATTCTGAAGGCATTTTTACCAGATATCGCCGAAAAGCTTTCTGTCTTCATCGGGTTGATCATTACCAACTGCATCATCATGGGGCGATTTGAAGCCTTCGCAATGGGCAATAAGGTTTGGCCTTCTGCCCTTGATGGAGTTGGAAACGCTATCGGATACGCTTGGATTTTGGTGGCGGTAGCAGTTGTTCGTGAAATCTTCGGATCGGGATCGATCAGTTTCCCAGGAATCGGACAGATTAAATTCCTCCCACAAAGTTTCTTCGAAGCGGGATATATGAATAACAATATGATGATTCTACCTCCAATGGCTTTGATCACGGTGGGTGTTATCATATGGATTCAACGTTCGAAGAATCAAAAACTTATTGAAGAAAACTAGGCCATGGAAGCAGTAAATATTTTCGTCAAGTCGATCTTCATCGACAACATGATTTTCGCATACTTCCTGGGTATGTGTTCTTACCTAGCCGTATCCAAAACGGTGAAGACCGCAGTAGGACTGGGTGCCGCAGTTATTTTTGTACTCGGAATTACCGTTCCGATCAATTATTTGTTAGAGAATTTTGTTCTCATGGAAGGCGCTCTCACATGGGTTGATCCTTCTTTTGCAACGGTTGATTTGAGCTTCTTGAGCTTCATCATGTTCATCGCAGTTATCGCCTCTATGGTTCAGCTCGTTGAGATGATCGTAGAGAAATTTGCTCCTGCACTTTACGGCGCACTTGGTATCTTCTTGCCACTTATCGCTGTAAACTGTTCCATTCTTGGAGGTGCACTTTTCATGCAAGAGCGTCAATACACAAACATTGGCGACGCTACGGTGTTTGGTTTAGGAAGTGGAGTTGGTTGGTTTTTGGCCATTGTAGCTATTGCTGCAATTCGTGAGAAGATTCGTTATTCAAACGTACCTGCGCCGCTAAGAGGACTTGGAATTACTTTCATCATTACAGGTCTTATGGGTCTTGGCTTCATGGCCTTTATGGGAATAGAATTATAAACAGATTAGAAAAGAAGGAAGATGAGTGTAACTATCATAGCATCAATTGCCGTTTTTTTAGTGGTTATTTTGCTGTTGGTGAGTGTTTTGCTTTTTGCAAAGTCAAAACTATCACCCTCGGGATTGGTATCGATTGAGATCAATGGTGAGAAAACCATTCAAGTGGAGGCTGGAAACACCTTACTTTCTACGCTAAGTGAAGCGAAGATATTTCTTCCTTCTGCCTGTGGTGGCGGTGGAACTTGTGCCATGTGCAAGTGCCAAGTCAATGAAGGTGGTGGGGAACTATTGCCGACAGAGGCTCCATATTTCTCTAGAAAAGAAGCTGCAGAGCAATGGCGTTTGGGCTGTCAGGTGAAAGTGAAGCAAGACATGAAAATCCATGTTCCCGAAGAGATTTTTGGAATTAAGAAGTGGGAATGTGAAGTGGTTTCGAATTACAACGTTGCTTCATTTATTAAGGAATTTGTGGTTCGCTTGCCTGAAGGAGAGCACCTCGACTTCGAAGCAGGTGGATACATTCAAGTAGATGTGCCGCCAATTGAAGTCAATTTCAAAGACATGGACATCACTTCGCATCCTGAATTGGGTCGCGCTCCAGATGACTTTCAAGGAGAGTGGGATAAATTCGGCCTTTGGGACTTGAAAATGAAGAACCCAGAGACGATCTTCCGAGCATACTCAATGGCTAATCATCCTGCTGAGGGGAATATCGTGATGCTGAACATACGTATCGCTACTCCACCTTGGGATAGAGAGAAAAACAAATGGATGGATGTAAATCCAGGTATCTGTTCTTCTTACGTATTTGGCTGCAAGCCTGGAGATAAAGTGACTATCTCAGGCCCTTACGGTGAATTTTTTATCAAGGAGACTGGATCTGAAATGCTATACATCGGTGGTGGTGCTGGAATGGCGCCAATGAGATCACACCTTTTCCACTTGTTCCACACATTGAAGACAGACCGAAAGGTGTCCTACTGGTACGGTGGCCGTTCGAAGAGAGAGTTGTTTTACTTAGACCATTTCCAAGAGATAGAGAAGCAGTTCCCGAATTTTGACTTCCATGTTGTATTGTCTGAACCTGTTCCTGAAGACAACTGGAAGGAGAAGAAGAGTATGGATGACGAGGGTGATGGATTCACAGGGTATGTTCACCAAGCGGTGATAGACAATTACCTCAATCACCATGAAACACCTGAGGACATTGAATTTTACTTCTGCGGGCCCCCATTGATGAACGCTGCCGTTCTTAAAATGGTAGACGATTGGGGAGTACCACCAGAGAACGTTGCCTTCGATGATTTCGGAGGATAAGCGAAGAAGACTTTTTTGAATAAAAAACCCCGCCATTGGCGGGGTTTTTTATTGATGATAGTGTTCGAGTCTACTTCAACATAAGCCGATGAGCAGACCAACCTTTGGTTGATTGAATTCTCAGTACGTAAATTCCTATTGCCTCACTATTGAAATTCAATTCCAAATTCAGTCCCGAATTTTCTTCTCGAATTATTCGTCCAGTTTGATCAATTAATTGATAAGAATAAATTCTGTCTAATCCTTGGATTTTAACCTCACCCGAAGCAGGGTTGGGGAAGATTACGATATCTGAATTTGATGAGCCGTTCGAAGCAGACAACAAACAACCTTGATCCGCTCCGTTGGCACTGAATATTGGACTTCCATCAAGTTCAAAGCATTCTAGATGAGTCCAATAGCCTGAAATATTAGTTAGTACCTCCATAAACAATCCGCGATTTGTACCTATTCCTTCAATCCAGTTTCCTCCCTCAAATTGAATAATATTGCGAATAACACCATCAATTTCAGTATAATAGGTATCTTCAACTACTTGAAGATTGGAGTAGAATTCAGAGTAGAGTTTAGAATAGATCATAATGGTATCACCAGAGTTCAAAGTGAAGTCATAAAGTATCAATTCACTAACTGAATCAGGCAGAAACATAAACACTTTTCCTTCAGCATAACGCAGAGCGCCCGCGTAGGGATCATCGATGCTGTTTGAAACGATCTTGGTATAAGTTATTTCATTAATAATGGTGTCACTGGCTGTTTCAAAAACCTCTGTACTCGAAAATTGATAGAAATAGAAGTTTGGATTATCGGTATTTAGTTGGTAGTAGCCATTTGTCCATTTCACGTTCTCTAACGGAAATGGGATGTATTCTTGTCCAAATGTCGATAGCGGAATTAGGAGGAGGAACAGTAAGCGTTTCATTGCATTTTTTATTGAATATAGCGATTTAGATTTGCTCGACTTAGGATATCTTCAATGGACTCTAGCATTCCTATGGGGAGCGCTGTTTTTGAAGTTCTGGCAATATATGGCTTGGTCCATTTTGGAGGTTAATGGAATAGAGACTTTTAGAAATACGAAACCCCGCCATTGGCGGGGTTTTCTTTTTTATTCCTACGGTTGTTGTAAATCTGTTTTAGAGAGTCTGAGTCTTTGTATGGCCTAGCTAATCTTTGCTATGAGCTTTTCCTAAAGCATCTCTGAAGGCCTCAGGATCTGTTGACCCAATGAAATAACTTCTGCCATTACAGGTCGTGATGGAAACCCCATTTCTACCAGTCAGAGTAAACCGCTTCTCAAACCAAGAATTGAAATTTTTCGTCGTGTTGATGGTAAAAGGTTCGGTCTCTTCAATTCGATAAGAGGCCACGTCAGAGTGTGGAATCTTCACCTTAGACCTATAGAATGGAGATAGTTGGACGTTGATGCATTTTGAGGTAACTCGTGTTTTGAGCTTTACGCTAGCGATTATAAAAATCATTAGGCCTACAGCCAAGACCGCTAGACTTATCCCAGATAGACTGAGCAGACTATCAGATTCCTTCATTTTATCAAAGAAACCAAGCAATGAGAGCATGAAAACCACAACGATCGCACCTATCCAGTAAACCTTTCCCTTTATATCGACCGTTTCCTTAAAGTATTTTTTTGACATAACTTTCAGATAATATTAACTTAACATAAAGGTAACATTACGATTTGAATTGACAAAAGTTATCTTGGTTGGGCCATAAAACAGTAAAATGGGGCCTATTGATTGACTCGCAGGAATGAACTTGAGGCTTTAAGGGACAGCACTCTTTGCGTTTAGTGCAACTTATTCAAAATGGATTCGATGAGGGGGAGATCCTATACTCGGAATACATTCTCAAAAGGAATATTCCTCTTGTCAGTTCTCCCAAATGAGAAGAAAACCTTGCGCTTTTACGAAGTGAAAGACACTATTAAACATCCAATCATTCAACCCTTCACTGACAATCGAGTGCCGAATATTACCGAAGAAGTACAACGGAACCTATAGTCTGTCGGTACTCTAATTCGTGTGGGAATTTATACTTGATTCGGTAGTTGAGTTGCGTAGATTGAGAGAAGTACAAATTGTCTGAATGCCCTGAACCATTCCAGCCTTGGCTGAGATCATTGGATTCAAAAATAAGATTCCCTTGTTTGTCAAAAATTAAGAGTTCATAGAATTCCAAATCGAAATCACAGATGGGCTTGAAGAGATCATTTAAGCCATCAGCGTCTGGGGTGAAGGCATTGGGTATAAAAAAGTGCGTATTGTTTGGCGTGGGACAGTTGGTAGATGCGAAACTGAAGTCACGATCGATACAGGCATCGTAGTTGTAAACTGAAAGTGTATTTGAATCACTCGGTACAATGAATTGGGGTTGATATAAAGAAATAGGCCGGTCGTTTAAAGATGCCGTTGTACCTGAAGGTATTTCTGAATAGTCAGACAAAACGATCAGATCACCTGTGCACAATTCAGCAGGGAAGTTAAGAGTTGGTGTGATTTGATTACTTAAAGTGATTGATTGAATTCTATTGCATCCGGAGCCATTGGATATTGAAAATAAGAAGTTGCCAGCACAAAGATTTTTCGTCTCATTTTCAAACGGTATGCCATCGAGGGAAACAAAAAATGGTTCAGAATATTCTATTGTAATTGAACCACTGCATTTCGTCTCACATTCAGGTTGGATCACACTTAGTTCCCAAACAGGTGCCTCAGTTTCAATTATCGTGTAGATTGCCTCTTCCGTGCAGCCAGGTGTTCCTGTGGAATACGTGTACTCACCATTTAAAGCTTCGAAAGAAAATAAACCATTTTGTATCTGGCCCGAGTCATCTCTCCAAGTTCCTTCTGTGGCATTTTCTGGTAGCAGTTGATTCCAATTTGGACTTCCTGCAGGGCAAGAGGTCAATAATCCACCTGTTCCAGGATCGTATTTCTGATCGACAAAGACACTGGCATTTGCGGATACGCCTTCAGAATCTATGCCGCTCATAGTGAAACGAATTGTGCGCACTCCCTCTGTAATTAGGATTCCTTCGTGATGATACGTGACGCCTCGAATCCAATCAGTGAGCACGCTGGTTGGCAGGTTATTCATGTTGTCCGCTGTTATTTGCTGCGATCCAATTCCTGCAGTATTTAAATCGGTTGATTCAGTGGCCTCAATCCATTCATCCGCGCCATCTAACTGTCCAATTAATTGAATTGATATTTCTAAACCATTAGTAGAGCCTAGGATAAGTACATCCGAATCGGAAAGTGGTACACTACCATTTCCACATAGAGGTTCGGCTGTGAAATTTGATGGTAAAGCCCCACTGCTGCCATCTGCATCTAGGCTCAATCCACCAGGGATGAAAACGGTATTCGAATAAGAATTGCAATCACCAGTAGCAGGTCTTACTCTAAACCAATAGGCTAAATCTGGATTGTAGTCAGAGTAAGTGAAGACGGTTTGATTGTCCAGAATATAGGCAGAGGGAAGGGCAACGAGAGCATCGGATCCTTCGGTAGACATTTCTAAGAAGTAGCCATACTCGTTATCCGCATTATCTTGAAAGGTGAGTATAATACCGCCTCCTGGATCTACATCGTAGGTCAAAGCCGTTGGTGGCTGAATATTTAGACCAGGACCACTCAAGTTGTAGGCCGTTTGGCTTTGCCTGAAGATGTACCCTTGCTCCATAGACGCATACTGCTCAGCAGTCATAAAAGATTTACACTGAGGAGGAAAGTATGACATAGGATTGTCGAGGGGCGGATCATAAATGTCCCCAGCAATATCTATTTCGGCGCCCGTATACATGCAGTTTGCCACAAAACCATTGTTTCCGGGGTCGGAATTTGTATCACAAAAAGAGTCACCCGAAGTTTCACAATTGGCATTGGGTCCAGTACGAGCTACATTTTCAGCATTGGCATCAGTATTACCATCTTCGGTGCCCTCGAATGTATGCGGCAGACTAAAGTAATGGCCCAACTCGTGCGGAATGGTGCCTCCCAAGCTTCCCATGACGGCATTGGCAAGAAGAAAAATGGCATTGCTGGTAATTGTCGGAGACGGATAATACGCATAACCGCCCGGGCCATCTAAATCGTCCATCACATAGATTTGAACAGCATTTTGAGGTGTGTCAAACAGGGCCCTTACATCTTCTTCAGTAACTCCATCTCCGAGTGCGAGATAATCACTATTGTCTACAAAAACAGGTGGCTCAATTAGGTAGAATGAAAGGTTTGCGTCGATAAACTGCCTATTTATCATCGTGAGCGAAGAGACGACTGCTGCTTGCGTGGCCGCTGAAACACCGTCATCTGAACGTACAATGTGATATCGGATTGGTACACAGTCAACTTCACCATCTTTGTGCTGTGAAACGGGTATTTTTTTCAATACGGTTCTTAGATGATGCATTTCAGTATCGCTGAAATGGGTGCCACAGGTAGACTCTTGAGCATGCATACCAGACACGAATAGTAAAATCGCAATAAATGGAAAGATCTGTTTCATCTCACACTAAATTAACATCGTCATCATGCTCAAAGATAATAAACATTGCATAATTTTATAACGGCTGACTCTCTCTAGAAATTTGTCAATTAATTAGCCTATCATGCGTTTATTGAAGCATAATGAGCACCTTACATAGAATGCTATTGGATGGAATTTTTAACCTTTTCTCTTCCGATTCCGCTCGTAATCACTAAATATCCATTCCCCCAATCCACCTAGTCCAGTATAGATAGCCTTACCATTATTCGCTTCGGTAAACTCTTCTACAAATTGCTGCAAGTAGGGATCTTGAGCAATCATAAAGGTGGTAATCGGAACGTTGATTTTACGGCATTCAGAAGCCAAGTTGAGGCATTTGTTTACGATTACGGGGTCTAGCCCAAAGCTGTTTTTGTAATACCCGTCATTTGTCTTTAGGCAAGAAGGCTTGCCGTCGGTAATCATAAAAATCTGCTTATTGTTGTTCTTGCGTCGGCGCAGGAGATCCATCGCCAATTGCAATCCAGCGACGGTATTGGTGTGGTAAGGGCCCACCTTAAGATAGGGTAGATCTTTGACGCTAATTTGCCAAGCGTCGTTTCCAAAAACGATAATGTCCAAGGTATCCTTCGGATATCGAGTGCTGATATACTCGGCCAGCGCCATACTTACTTTTTTGGCAGGAGTAATTCTATCTTCTCCATAGAGAATCATCGAATGGGAAATATCGATCATTAGCACGGTAGATGCAGAGGCCTTCAACTCTGTCTCCCGAATCTCCAAATCTTGTTCGTGCAGACTGAAATCTCCTCCTGCCGATCTTATTTGTGCATTTCGGATGCTATCGGTAAAGTCGATTTGATCGGCTCGGTCTCCAAACTGAAAGGGTCGTCGATCTCCTGTCGTTTCATCTCCGCCACCTGCCTGTCCAGTTCGGTGGCCGCCAGTAGCACTCCTTTTCATTTTCCCGAAAATCTGCTCCATGGCGCTTCTGCGAATAGCTTGTTCCGTTTTTGCAGAAATGCTGCTTCCGTCGCCATTCCCTTCTCCGTCACCATCGCCACCTTCTTGCAAATATCCTTTTGCAAAGAGATCTTCTATGAAATCGTCTATCGTGTAATTCTCGTCGGTGAGCGTATGCTCCTTATCCAGCTCTCGAAGCCAGTCCAATGCCTCGTCCACATCACCTGAAGTGTAAGTGATGAGTTCCAAGAAGATTTCGAGTAATCGCTCAAAAGGAGAGCGTTTATCTAGTTCGGGAATATATTCTCTAAAAAGGAATCCTTGCATAACCTAAAGGTAAATAACCATTCCTACAACCACTCAGCCGTTCACCTTGTTTTTGTCTTGGGCGAAAGAATGAATTTTTACTTTTGCCTGCATGCAAGCAGAAACTGATTTCGCAGAATTTATTGAAGTATGGCTCCACGAGAGTATGGGTGTGGATTTAGCCATGACGCAACTGTTTAAGATGGTCATCCTATTCGTCGTGATGGTTCTTGCGGCTGTCATTTTGTGGTGGATTGGTCAACAGATCATCAATCGGGTACTGGAAAGAGTTATTCGCAAAACCAGCACAGACTGGGATGATGTCCTGTTGGAGCAAGGGGTATTCCGAAAGCTAGGGCATATCGTCCCCGCTTCGGTTGTGAGTGAACTGACCCCGATTGTTTTCAGCGACTATCCAGGGGCGATTCCCGCTATTGAGCAAGTCACCGATGCTTTTGTGATGCTCATTGTTATTCGAATCATAGTCGCTTTCATCAGCGCCATGTCCATATTCCTGCATCGCTCGCCAAAGTTCAAAGACAAGCCCATCGCCAGTTTTACCCAGCTGGCCAAAATAGTCGTTTGGTCTATTGGAGGAATAGCTCTTTTTGGAATCGTTATTGGAAAAAACCCCATTACCATTTTTACTGCTTTGGGTGCTGTTTCGGCAGTTTTGATTTTGGTCTTCAAGGACACCATCTTAGGTTTTATGGCTAGTATCCAATTGACCATAAACGATATGGTACGCATTGGTGACTGGGTCTCTGTTCCCCAATACGGCGCCGATGGAGATGTGATTGAAATCAACCTGACTACCGTCAAAGTAGCCAATTGGGACAAGACCATTTCCACTGTACCCACGTACTCATTCGTATCTGACAGCTTTAAGAATTGGCGCGGTATGGAAGAAAGTGGCGGCCGCAGAATAAAGAGGGCTGTTTATCTGAAAATATCAAAAGTAAAGTTCTGTGATCAAGAGATGTTGGATCGGTTTTCGAAAATGGCATTGGTCAAAGACTACATTGCCCAAAGGCAAAAAGAAATTGATACCTATAATTCTGAAAAGCACATCGATACCAAGTCCTCGGTAGTCAATGGTAGGAGGATGACCAATATCGGGATACTGCGAGCGTACATTCTCAATTACATCAAGCAAAATCCCGATATCAATCAGGAGATGACCTGTATGGTGAGGCAGATGGAAGCCTCTGAGAAGGGAGTTCCATTGGAAGTGTATTGCTTTTCAGCCATTCAGGCTTGGGTAGATTACGAACGAATCCAGTCAGATATGTTTGATCACATCATGGCGGCGGTTCATCAATTTGATTTGGAGATTTTCGAAAACCCTGCTGGATCTGATTGGCATCAAATGAATCTAAAACAACCTACACATGACTAATCACGAAGTAGATTACAAAATCATTGGTGAAGAATTGCAATGTGTCCAAGTAGAATTGGATTCACAAGAAGCAGTTGTAGCTGAAGCTGGCTCGCTTATGTTCATGGATGATACCATAGAAATGCGCACCATATTTGGCGACGGTTCCAATCAGGATCAAGGCATTTTCAACAAGTTTTTGTCTGCAGGAAAACGCGTGTTGACAGGCGAGAGCCTTTTTCTAACATCGTATACGAACCAAGGCTTTGGAAAAAGACACGTTACTTTTGCCGCTCCTTATCCTGGCAAGGTCATCCCTTTTGATTTAACTCGTTTTCAGGGGAAAATTATTTGTCAAAAAGAAGCCTTCCTCTGCGCAGCAAAAGGGGTTTCCGTAGGAATCGAATTCCAAAAAAGAATTGGTGTTGGACTTTTCGGTGGAGAAGGTTTTATCATGCAAAAGCTTGAAGGTGATGGCATGGCCTTCGTGCATGCGGGAGGAACCATTATTGAAAGGGATCTTTCGGAAACCGACGTCTTGCGAGTGGACACAGGCTGTTTGGCGGCCTTTACCCAAACGGTCGATTACAACATCGAAATGGTGAAGGGTATTCGCAATGCCTTTTTTGGTGGCGAGGGATTATTCTTAGCTACGCTTCGCGGACCAGGAAAGGTTTGGATCCAAAGTATGCCCTTTAGCCGATTGGCAGATAAAATCATCAGTGCTGCGCCAAAAATGGGCGGCAAACGAAAAGGTGAAGGAAGTATCCTTGGCGGATTGGGCGGTTTATTGGATGGCGATAATCGGATCTAAGGCTCCAGTTTCGTCGGCATTCCGTACTTATCAATTAAGTAAATGAGTGAGGTCATGGTCGCCGCGCCGAGTTCGAGTTCTCGTTGGTTTACATTTTCAAAGACATCATTCTCCGTATGGTGCACATCAAAGTAGCGCTGTGAGTCTGGAACGAAACCGATAAGTGGCGTTCCGCTTTCTTTCAATGGATTGATATCTACACCTCCGTAGCCCTTTTTGATAAAGTGAATGTTATACGGTTCGAAAAGTGATACCCATTCGGCTAAGTAATCTATTTCGGCAGATGAGGCGTCGACCGTAAATCCTCTTGGCGTAAATCCGCCACGGTCGCTCTCCATTGCTGCTATGTGCTTGTCTCCTCTTTCACGGCTGTATTCGGCGTAAGCCCTTCCACCTCGGGCACCGTTTTCTTCGTTCATAAAGAAGACACATCTGATGGTGTGCTCTGGTTTGATTCCAGATTCTTTAATGATCCTAAGAACTTCCAACGATTGAATAACTCCCGCGCCGTCATCGTGGGCACCTTCGCCTACATCCCAACTGTCTAAGTGACCGCCGATGGTGATCACTTCATTGGGGTACTTGGAACCAGTTATCTCAGCCACCACATTGTGGGATTCCACATCGGGATGAAAGGCACAATTGGCTTCCATAGCGATTCGAGCTGAGCCATTTTTTTCCAAATGTTGAGAGAGGGCATAGGATGCATTTGTGCTCAGGGCAAATGATGGAATGCTGTCGGTTTCTCCTGAATAATACATTACTCCCGTGTGAGGAAAATCATCTGCTCGCAATCCCAGCGATCGCATCACAAAACCTATGGCTCCTTTTTCGGCTGCTACCGAAGGGCCCCTGACGCGCCCACCCGAGCAGCCGCTGTAAGCGCTGAAAGTGCTGATGAGTTTGGCGTTCATTCCTTGATTTAGAAAAACGATTTTTCCTTCGAGTGAACCTTCAGGAGCATTTTTCAATGCTTGCATAGTTTCAAACTCTATCACTTCCGCCTCAAGCGGGCCACCAGTTCCTACACTGAATCCTAGAGCCAATACTTTCAGAGGTGTTCGGTCGGGGAGGAGGTAGCAAGTCTCAGATTTACCTCGCGTCCATTTTTGAACCATCACGGGCTCTAGCCAAACTTTATCAAACCCGTATGATTCCATTTTGGCCTGCGACCATTTAACAGCCTTTTCTGCACTTTCGCTACCGCTCAGTCGATTTCCTACATCTTTGCAAAGCTCTCTGAGGTTCTCATAGGCATGGCCGTCAGTGAGGGCCATATCATAGATTCCTCTCATCGCTAGGCTATCCTCTTGCGCAAAGGTTGAGCAATTGATAAATAGGACAAAACCCAATAGTGACAATTTTAAAAGGGCACTTGGACTGGAACAAAGACGGGTACGTGAAGTTTTACTCATGGGATGCGAATTAACTTAATTTTGTGCGAATATTTAATGAAGAAATGAGATACAATCTGAGCGAAGTAAATGAATTGATCAGAAACAGGAGAACCATTTATCCTGAACAATATACAGAGCGTGTAGTTCAGCGCGATATGCTCGAGACCATTCTCACCAATGGACTTTGGGCGCCGACTCATGGTAAAACACAGCCATGGCGCTTTAAAGTATACACGGGAGAAGGCAGGGCAGGTCTTTCTGAAAAGATGCTGAGCCTCTATAAAACGTTGACCCCTTCTGGAGATTTTAAGGAGATCAAGTACGAAAGGATAGGGACGAGAATTGAAAAAACTTCAGCTCTAATGCTTCTATCAATGAAGCGCACCCCCGAAACAAAAATTCCTGAAATAGAAGAAATTCAAGCGGTGAGTTGTTCTGCCCAAAATATACTTCTTACGGCTGCCGCTTATGGTTTGGGCGCCTATTGGTCTTCGCCGAAGTTTTTATCCACTGAGGAGGCCAATGTTTCTTTTGGCTTGGGAAAAGAAGACAAAATCTTGGGGCTTTTCTATTTCGGCTATCCTTCTGGTGATTTGCCAAAAAGCCACAGGAAACCATTGGAGTTTGTAACAGAGTGGATTGATGGGTAAGAAGCAAATCATTTACGCCAATTTTGAGCCTCACCACAAACAGAGGAATTTTACCGTTTTCTACTTTTATGCGAAAGACCATGCGGATTACTTCGAGGCACTTTTGCTAGAAAATGAGATTCCATTCGAGCGAGGAAGCGGTCAAGATATGGTCAGAAGGCACTTAATTGGCATTCATCGGACTTATCAGGAAAAGGCCGAAAACCTCAATGATGAGGTGGGCAATTACTACCGAAAACCTTTTCTAGGAACGAAAGGTATGCGCAATTTTGTTTTGCTCTTCACGTTAGTGGCGATAACATTTGCTCTTATAGGTTATTTTTTGCGCCACAACGGGTAACTTGTTTTTCTGTTTGGCAGTATACGAAGCGGACTCCAATCCCCGCAAGGAATGAAATTATCCCCTTTAATGCTTTTGGCATTTTTGATGCCATTTTCTTCTTTTGGCGAAGGCGATCCCGTAAGGCGGGATACAGCCTCGGCCATGGTTGTTTATGATGCTGAAGTAAAATTTGTCCCACGGGCAGATTACTCCGCGGCTCACTACGAAAACGTGATTGATTCTTTGGTTATGCTGGATACTGTTCCGGTATCGCTCATCAATCAATTGAGCATTTATAAAACACTTTCCGAAAAGAGTCCCTCTGATCTTCCAGCTATTATAGACAGTATTTTTGATTCGAATGAGGTCAATCAAACAGCCCTTAATGCCGTGAATATTTACATGGCTGCGGTAGATCGTGCAATTGAGAAAATTTCGGGGTTTGCGCTATATATCCCAGCTGACGATAGTCCATATCCAGCGAATGCATTCTACCAAGAATGGAATACTCAGGTACCCAATCCTTTACGGAATAAGCTTACAAAGTTTGATTCGACCTTAACGCTATTGTTGGTTGATAGTCTTTCAAATTGTGGCTTTCAAACTCCTTTTGATGGGGTCGTAACCAGCCATTTCGGTTGGAGATATGGAAGAAACCACAACGGTATTGACATCGATTTAGAAGTGTGGGATCCTGTGCGCTCAGCTTTTCCTGGCGTGGTGCGAGTTGCTCGTTATTACAAGGGTTTCGGTAGGGTAGTCGTGGTGAGGCACCACAATGGATTGGAAACACTTTATGCCCACCTTCACCGCTTTAAATCGAAGCCAGGTGATATTGTAGAAGCAGGTGACGTAATTGGTCTAGGCGGTAGTTCTGGAAACTCTACAGGTTCACATCTTCACTTTGAAGTCCGTTTCCAAGGTGTTCCGATTAAGCCTTCTCAAATTATTAATTTCAGGACGAACGAACTGCGAAGCAATGTGATTCAGCTGAGTAGATCCGGCGCTTTCTTGGCCGCCGTTCCTGAAACAAACCAGTATCAAGTAAAAAAAGGTGATTACCTTTATCGCGTTGCTCGCCTTTTCGGGCTTTCAGTTGAAGAGCTTTGTGCTATGAATGGATTGAAAAATACCGAATCTCTTAAGGTGGGCCAAAAGTTGATAGTTGGCACTTAATGCGGATTCTAGTAGGTCTAATTTTATTTCTTCTTCTAGTTATTTGTTCACCTCTTCTCGCGCAGAAGGTGCCACCCAAGCTCAGTTTTGGCGTGGAGATTCGTTCGCTTCAAAATTTCGGGGTATTGGGTGCAGACAGCGTTGTTCTGGCTGATGCCGATAATCAATTCCGAAGCGTCTATGAATTTGCGGGAGGGCTTGGCTTTGGCGGTGTTGTTAGAATTAAGCTGACCGATTTCTGGAATATTGAAACGGGTATTAACTATACACGTCAAAGGTACAATCTCGATTTTCGTGACCTGGTAACAGGCGAAACGGATAACACCCAATTAAACGTCATCTCTTATGCAATCCCCTTGAAGGGACTGGTATATATTCAGCTCGGGGAAAAGCTTTTTGCGAACGTAGCATTGGGAGTTTCTGCCAATTTTATTGCCAGCAACGTTGAAGCGTTTGGATTAGGAAATACTTTTTCTTTTGGTGGGTTGAAAACCAATGTCGTGGACGGAGCCATACTTGGTGGAGTAGGGGTGGAATTTCGAACTGAAGAGGATGGTTATTTTTATTTGGGAGGCTCGTTTCATCAACCTTTTGACGACATAATGACTACTCAAGTCAATTACCAAAGAGATGGAATTCCTCCAGGATTTGCCGCTCGAAGTGTTATTGAAGGAGCTTATTTTGCCATTGACTTCCGATACTTCTTTCCCACTGCCAAGGAAGACAAGAGACCAAAAGTGAGGGTGGTGAAACCCGATTGGAAAAATATGTAATGAAAAAGCCATCGAGCAAGGCACGATGGCTTTTAAAATTTATTTCGATTTATTTGGTCGCTGAAAGCACAAATGTCAATTCAACTTTGTCATAGATTGTTTTGTCACCAAGATTATCGAAGAAAGAACCTGAACCGTAACGAATGTCGTACTTGGCTCTGTCGAATTCAGCGCTGCCGTTTGATACGAGTCCCGAACCTTTCATGGCAACCAATCCGTCAAATTCAATTTCTTCACTGATTCCTTTTAACGTTAGTGTTCCTTTGATTTTGTAATTTGCTTCTCTGCCTTCGGCTCCTTCGATTGGAGTGAATGAAGTGGCTACAAATTTACCAGTTGGGTTTGCTTCCACACCGAAGAAATCATCAGACATTAAGTGACCTGTAAGCTTCTGATTTGTTCCCTCATCTTCGATATCAGTACAAACGATTGAAGTCATATCGATATCAAATGATGCAGCTACGGGCATTCCATCTTCTACTGTTAGGGAGCCACTTTTGATAGCCAATGTTCCTGTATGCTGTCCCGTTACTTTTTTACCTGTCCAGAAGATGGTGCTCTTTTCAGTATTGATAGTATAAGTTTCTTTCTCTCCCGATCCTGCAATTACTGCAATACTAAGGAGTGCTGCTGTTAAAAATGTTGCTGTCTTTTTCATGCTTTGCGTGTTGATTTATGTTGTTGATCTTAGTTTGTCGAGGAGGTTATTTAATTGTTCCGCCTCTTTTGTTGTTAATGCTTTTTTATGGTCTTTATGTAGAATATTCATCTCGTTGCTTGCGGCTTCCAGCACCTCAAGTCCTTTTTCATTGATGATTACATCTACTTTTCTTCGGTCTGCTTTGCATTCTTTTCGGTCTACCAGACCTTTTTTTCTCAATGTCTCTACTATTCTGGAAGCATTGGAACTCTTGTCTAGCATGCGCTCAATCAAGAGGTTTACCGATGCCGCTTCGGGGTATTGTCCCCTTAGAATCCTCAATAGATTGTACTGTGGCAGCGTTACGTCGTATTTACGAAAGAGCTTTCCTTCTTCGTATTCAAGCCAACGAGAAGTGTAAATTACATTCACCACCAGCTTTTCAAATTCTGACTTGAACTTCTTCTGCTGTATGGCTTTCTCAATTTTCATGCTGCAAATATATGTGTAGCTACATTAATAACCGCAACATTAATGTGAAATTTTCTCAATTGAGTCGGCTTACCGACACCAATGGCTACATTTGCCGACCGTGAATCCAGAGAAAACATACGAGCAGATTTCCAAAGAGTACTCCTCTAAGATTGTCGACTTAAAAAAGCGCATCGCTTTCTTCGGTTGGGGTAGGCTCGTATTGTTCGTTTTGGCGGTAGCTGGAATTTGGTACTTCAGCGATCAGGGCAATGTGGCCTTGGGAATAGGTATCGTCAGTTTTGCAAGTTTTCTCATCGTGGTTAGGCGCCACGTAGATTTAAAGGATGAAAAAGACAAAGCCAGCAGGATCAAGAAATACGCTGATTTTGAAATTTCTTTTTTAAATCGAAAGGCAAAGGGGTACGATACGGGTGCTGAATTCATCGACCCAAGTCATCCTTATACTTCCGATCTCGATATTTTTGGCTCCTCTTCTATTTTCGAATATCTGAACCGAACCAAGTCTTCCCGAGCAAAGGGGATACTTGCAGATCTCCTCAAGAAAAACGAGACGGATTCTGAGACAATTCTTGGAAAGCGCGAACTCATCAAGGAGTTTGGCGATAAGCCTGAGTTTATTTTCAGCTATCTGGCTGGCGCCGAAAGGGCGGAAGAAGAAAAAGCATCGGGATCAAGCTCACCCGCTGCAAAGTCAATCAAGCCTTATCCCAAATGGGCATTGATTCTTCTTACGATTGCCTTGCCTACCATCATGCTTTCGTTGACGTTGATATTCATTCTCGATTTAATAGAGTGGTCGATCTATTTTCAATTGATCCTGCTATCGGCGATTCCAGTCATGGTCTTTTTGAAAAAGAACATGAATGACTTCACCACTTATGAGCAACGTTTGAAGACGGCTGCTACCTACAGCAATTCTTTGGCTTTGTTGAGAGGTCACCATCCAAATTCAGAGTCGCTCAAAGACTTATTTGAAAAGGCTGAATTGGCGAAGAGTGAAGGAGCAATTGAGTCGCTTAAAAAGATCAATGGAGCCGTTGATAGTCGCAACAATATTTTTGTCGGGATTATCCTAAATCTTTTGCTGTTGTGGGATTTTCAATGCCATAGACGCCTAGCGAATTGGGATAAAGAATGGTCCGAGCGTTTTGATGGATGGCTTGGTCTGGCTCATCAAATGGAAGCACTTTTTTCGTTTTCTATTTACATTCATAACCATCCTGATTTCAGCTATCCAGAGATCTCTTCCGACGAAGAGTTTATTTTAAAGGATGCCAACCATATTCTTCTGAGCAAGCAGGGTATTCCAAATGACTTTGAGATTTCAGACGATCGCAAATTCATTATTGTCACTGGAGCGAATATGGCTGGAAAGAGCACCTTCTTGCGAACGGTAGGAACCAACTTGCTTCTTGCGATGAACGGACTTCCCGTTCCTGCGCAACTCATGCGGTTTCGTCCAACTCGAATATTCACCAGTATGGTCACTGCCGATAACTTGGGTGAGGGCGAGTCTTACTTTTTTAGCGAACTCAAACGGTTAAAAGAGCTCACCACTATCTTGGAAAATAAGGAGTCATTATTCGTCATTCTGGACGAAATATTGAAGGGTACCAATTCGGTAGACAAAGCCGAGGGTTCTAGACTTTTTATGGAGAAACTGCTCGATCTCCCTGGACGCGGATTGATTGCAACGCATGACCTTTCTCTTTGCGAAATGCAAAATGACCATCCCTTGGCCATCAAGAATTACTCCTTTGAGGTGGAATTTAGAAATGACGATTTACACTTTGACTACAAACTCCGCGAAGGGGTTTGTCAGAACATGAATGCTCGTTTTCTTTTAGAGCGAATGGGGCTTACCAAAACTACCGAACCAACAAAGGGGTAGCAGTTCTTCCAAAGTCTCCTTCTGCCACGACTGTGTAAACTCCTGGAGCCAAGTCATTCACAAAGACGGAAAGTCTGCGGTCTCCGATTAACGTTCCTGAATGAATTTCCTTCACCACTTTCCCTGTGATATCGGTCATGTAAACAGTCACATCCAATTCTCGTTGGGCATGGATGGGAATGCTAACCAAATCTGTAGCTGGATTTGGGTAGACATTTGACAAGCTGATCAGATCTTCAGTATTCACAGAAGTAATTGTTCCCAAGACTTCAAAACTCCAGAATCCTTCAGGAGCCACGAGGGGTCGAACTTGAGTTTTACCATTTTCGGCAATAGCCGAAACGTAATATTCGATGATGGATGCTGCTTCTTGCGCAGGAATATCCGCCAGCCATTCTACACCTTCTCCTTGAGTCATTTCGACCACGTTAAATTCATCGCTGCCTGCGAGCCTCCAATGCATGGTGGAAGACGCGATACCCGATCGGTGTTCAGCCGTCGCCATCACTTCGTAGGGGTTTACAGTGTCATCTGTATCAGCCAAGGCATTGTGTACAATTAGCAAAGGATCACTTACCCCAACGCTATGCGTGATGCAGTGAATCGCACCAGCAAGAGCGATGATCTGACTTCCCTGGTCATCGCAGTCAATGGGGACGAAAGTGTAGCCAGGCAACAATTCCTCATAAATTCTAGCTGCAGTGGTATCGTACTCTTCGCGATAAGACGGATAGATAAAGGTCTTATTCACGAAAACTCCGTTTGTATAAGTTCTGTAGTAACCAGCTGGATTATCATCAGGCCATAATCCGCTTTGAGAATCGGGCATTGGGATTCGGATTACCTCATAGTCTTCGCCAAAGTAATTCAAGAAATTATTGACTACAAAGTCAATGTTTGCATTGATCTGCGGCCCATCGGCGATTCCATCTGGATAGGATCCTACCAAAAGAGTTTTTTCGTCCAGCAGTTTCATGTGCATATCAATGTGATTGATGATGTCATACGGGAGCGCATTCATCTTTATATACCGGTCAATTCCTTGAAATTCGCCCAGTATATCGTCTATTTCTTCTTCATCCTTCACTGTCACGTTGTAAGGATTTCCAAGCTCGTTTTCTTCCAGAATCAGTTCACTGGCAAAGGCCGTCCCTTGGCCATCTGACATGAAGTTTCCACCCGTATTTACCAAGTCATTTGGTGCTGAGGTAGTCGCGTATAAATTGATTCCCAACACGTCGGCCAAAACATCGGGAAGCACATCATCATCAGGACGAGGACGGTTGTAAATCCAATCGACCAAGGTCAATGTGTCGACACGATTTCCGTAGACGGTATTCGCGCCGTAGTCGCGTATCCATATCGAGTTTGACTCGGCATCGACAATTTGGACATTCTCCAAACTAGACAATGGCCCTCCGGCAGCACCTCCCATTAAATAGTTTTCAGTGGAGCTCGGATTTTCGCTGAATATGATCACCTTGGTTTCTTCCATTGCAGCTCTGGTTATTTGCTTCAGAATGCCTGGAAAACCCTGCCAGGTGATGGTCAGTGCCTGAATCTCTTCCCACTCTGCCATCGTTCTCAGATTCTCAAACGGAGGAGGAGTTTCAATTCCTTTTGCTTGGGAAAAGCTGTAACTCCCCATTTTGGCCTGTTCAGCTTCAGTCATGAAACGCGGTAGGATTTCTTCCGCTTCTTGGGCTGTTGCCAAAAGGCTTACCGCCAATATACTTAGGGAAGTAAAGATTTTTTTCATGATGGCAAGGTAAAAAGAAAGGCTCGAAATTTCTTTCGAGCCTTGACTGTAGATGGGATTCTTAAGCTCGTTAGTATCTGTCTCTAGAGTCCAATACCTGCGTTGCGCTTGCCCCGAAAATAGTCCCTTCGACGGGACTCAGGATACCGCCCTTGGGCAGGCTCAGTTAATCGCAGCGCAGCGCTTGCTATCGAATTTTCTAGTTCAGACGCACCACTCTATTGACAGATTCTAAGTTATTCCAATTGAAATTTTATTGGGAGAGCCATCATGACTTTCACTGTTTTTCCATCTTGTTCGCCTGGGTTCCATGCGGGCATTTTGCCAACGGTTTCTAGCGCTGCATTTCGAAGAGCGATACTTGCTATCGACTTAGAATTTACTACTTGGGTTTCCGTCACATTTCCAGCTTCGTCTATGATAAAGCTCACAAGTACTTTACCTGATTCATCTGATTTACTTGCAGATTTGGGATAGACAGTATTTTCAGACATAAATTTGATTAGTCCGTCCATGCCTCCTTCAAACTCAGGCATTTTATCTACAACCTCATAAACACCTTCTGGCGTACTTTGATCAATAGGTTTTACTTCTGTGAAAACAACATCTTGGGTGTTTTGAGTGGAAGGTGTAGTTGCCCTCGGTGTTGAACTTGAAATTGATTCTGCCGTTTGAACGTCTTTGGTGCAGCTGTGCATCAGCAGAGCCAATGCCAGTGCTGGAATCACGAATAGATACTTTATTGCGCCTGTTTGTTTGGTTTGATTTATCATTTGTATTCTGGATTTGAGAAGTGATTTTTTGGAGAATTGGTGACTGAGCAGATTTGCAGGAACTCCTCCCATTGACTGACTTACCAATACTTGAGAATAGGTTATGCTATTTGAGAAATTTCGGCATACAACTTCGTCAGCGCGGTATTCGTGGTTTTCTTCGAAGGCTGAGTCCAAGTAATAAACAGCTGGATTAAACCACCCGAAAATTTTCACTAGTTGAACAATAAGTTTATCAATGGAGTGCTTCTCGTTGACATGGACCTTTTCGTGTTCTATTATCCACCGCCTGTTTTCAGCGGGTATGTTTTTTCCCAAAGCGACTATATTGAAAAAACTCCATGCTTCCACAGAGTCTGTTTCGATTAGTTTTAAAGAGGAATCAGTGTTTTGTGAATTCCGACTTAAAATGGACAGAATGGCGAAGAGTCTTTTGATAAAAACGATCGAACCTATCAATACCCCAGCGATATAAACCGATGCCAAGGCATCCTGAAAAGAAAAACTCAGAACCGTTGGAGAATCGGCTATTGCGTTAGGTGAGATGGTGATGCTTTCCAGACCAATGACAGGCAATATGCTCGAAAGCGGTTCGAGATAACTGATGCCAGGAATCGTCCAAGCAAGGAATACAGAAGAGATTAAAACCAATCTGTTGGCCAGGTAATTTTTCTCTTTGCGCAATGCGAAATAGTAGAAGAGGGCGAACAAGGCCAGATAGAGATTTGCCTCCAATATGTATAGAATAGTGTCTATCATTTCTTCTTGGTTTTAGCGTCTTCGATTATTTTCAATAGTTCATCTAGGTCAGAGGTGTTCATATTCTGCTCTTTAATGAAATAGGAAACGAGGTTTTTTGCGGAGCCACCGAAATAGCCTTTCACTACTTTTTCGGCTGTGTAGGCGCGGTACTCTTCTTTACTGATTGCGGGAATGTATTTGTGTGATTTCCCGAATGCCTCATGCGCTACAAAATCTTTGTTCTCCAAAATTCTCACAATAGTCGAAACAGTATTGTAAGCGGGCTTTGGGGTGGGATAGCGCTCAACTATTTCTCGAACAAAGCCTCCATTCATTTCCCACAAGTACTGCATTACCTGCTCTTCAGCCTTGGTTAATGTTTTCATGAATCAAATGTAACTAAAAACTTAGTTCAATAACTAATGATTTAGTTAATAAATGAAAACAGTACTTAAATGAATTGACTCATTAGTTCATTCAGAGCAAGTTTTGGGATGCGGTGGTCTCCCTCGTATTGGTGCCATTTGGCCTCAACTTTTAATTCGGTGAGGTGATCTTTGGTTCGTTGAATGTGCTCTTCGTTGAGCAATGGATCTTTGTTTCCAACAACACAGTGCACTTCGAGATTTTGAAGAGCGGTTTTTGCTTTTTCAGGTTTGAGGTCTTGAGGAAAGGAGCCCGCCCAAAGAATGGCTCGAATGAAATGTGGGGTATCTCCCAATGCTAGCCAGCGCATGGCGGTGGCTACTCCCTGAGAAAATCCCAGTAAGATCACCTCAGTGTCTGATGGGATATTTTGATCTCTGTAAAGCTGATCAAGAAATTTGACGTAGTCATCAATATCATCTTGCCTTTCCTCTTTGGTCATCCAAGAGGCTCCGACGCGTCCTGAAAATCCTTCGAGATAAAACCGATGAAATCCTTCGGGTGCAATGACAAAGTTTTCAGCTGGATCTAAATGCTTGAAGCTGCGAATGAAATACTCCGCGAGTTGACCATATCCATGCAAGACGAACCAAACGCGCTTTGCTTTGGTTATATCTTTGCCATGGACGAAATAGAGAGCTGTTTTTTCTATCTTGATTTTTCCTTTTTCGCTCATAGGCCAAATATAAACCAATGGCAAAAGAATTTGTAGAACGTATTCTTAAGAAACTGTTTAAAGAAAAAGAAGATTCTCCAATGGAGGATTTGGCTCCCGTTGTGGAAAAACTTTCCAGAGGACGTAAGTTTCTTTATGATTTTCAAGATTGGAAAGAGTCTGATCGAGGCTCTGCTGTTCTCTCTCGTTTGGCTGGTTTAAACCAGGATTCAACCGATGGTGTTGAATCTGATCTTTTCCATATTCACAAGTCTCCTCAGGCCAATGGTTTTTTCTTTGACGACCGAACGGGCGTCGAAGCAGGAGAGTTCAGTTTTGTTCTTGATCATTTTAAAGAGAGGGCTTTAGAAGAAGGCTACACAGTTTACACGAGTGAAAAGAGATACCAGGAAAAATCTGATTCCGTTCAAGTAATTGAGCGGCACTATTTGAAGCCAACACTCGATCGATCTCTGAAGATTCCTATAGATCAGCGTTATGGAAATATTCTAATGGAGTATGTGGCTTACAACGATAAACCAGCCTATTTGAAAGTGATGGTAAGTTGCTATTCCGATCGGAATTATTCTGTGGCATTGGACTTCCAAGAATTGGCACCCAAACTATTTAGCGTTCGTCCATAGAGTCCGTTATCTGCGTTGCACTTGTTTGTAGCCCTGCGCGAGCGATGCTATAGAACCCTCAATATCAGAATTCTAAGTATACGGGCAGATTCTAATCAGTGTCCGTCTAAAAACCTGATCTGTCCTTTCTGCGCTATCGAAATTTTTACTTCACACGAATTGATCGTACTCTATTTTGAGCTTGTCGGCAGAGTATAGAGTCTTGGGCAGAGAGTTCAAGATCAAGGCTTGTGCAAACCTGAATACTTTGTGAAACGATCTCACAACCGAAGGGCGTGATAAGGAGTCCCGATAATTACGAAATACAGGACATTAGCTAGATTTTGTCACTAGAGTGAGAGCGGCTGAACCATATAGTTCGGTAGCAACGCTCGCGCGTATCTCTGAAAATCAAGTAGTTGATCCTTGTCAATGACTGTTTTCAAAGTTAGTGCAACGCGGATAACGGACTGTATGGGCAGACACCTGCTAGCTCTGATCAATAACACGGCTATAATGCCGGTACTGATTTATAATTTTTTTGACGTAAGTCACAGGTTCTTCGCCTCGGCAATACCCATGTTTTACCACATCTGAGGTGTAATACTCTTTTTGGCTTTTCAGCTTAATGCACTCGGCTACATTATTCTCCCAAACCATGGGGTCGTAGCCCAAGTCTTCAGCCAAACTCACTGCGTCGATTACATGTCCTAGACCAGCATTGTAAGAGGCCAAGGTAAAATGAATTCTGTTTTCAGGATCGGGAATGCGCTCTTGCCAAAAACTTTCAAGCCTGCTGAGATGTAAAATCGCTCCACGGATATGTTCTCTAGGCCCCGATGAGGTATCGACACCATACATCTTGCCCGTAGCTGGCATAAATTGCATCAACCCAAAAGCACCTGCCCATGATCGAGCATCTTCCTGAAACTTGCTTTCTTGGTACATCTGAGCGGCCAACAGTCTCCAATCCCAGTCGATAATATCGCAGTACTCACGTAGTAACTCGTCGTAATTGCTGATTCGATTTCCGTTTAACGAAGAGAATTCTCCGTTGTACTCTTCCCATTTTTCTTTGGGAGCTTTGAAGTACTTTTTATAGATGTAAGCATGGACTGAATTGAGTCGATCCTTTTCAAACCATCCGTTCACTGCAGCTAGCAGTTGAGGATTATTTTTTCTTAAAGCCCACCCAATTTGACGCGGAAAGCTGAGCTGAACTGATACGTCTATATTATTGTAGTATGTCGAGTTGAGGTTGGCTAGATTATCGTCAGCCACTGTATAATCAATTTCTCCATCGGCTACTTTTTGGATGAGCTTTTCTGGATCTATGTAGCCAGGTGCTTTTATGATTTCGAAGGAAATTCCTGACTCTTTTTGTAAGTTGATCAAACGCTCATATGAGGGAGAGGTGCGGTTCACATAGATTGTCTTTCCGCTCAAATCCAAGGGTCTGAGAAGTAAGTTTTTATTGATTTCTCGTTGGGTCATGTTTTGATGATCCTCGGGAAGTCTTTGTATCAAAACTAGTTTGGTGAAGTTGTAAGGTTCACTAAAAGCCGCCTTATTTTGTCTGTCGCTGGTAATCGCTAAGTTACAGGCTATCATATCACCTTCTCCTTTGTTCAGCATATCAAACATCGTATTCATGTCGGGAATGAGTTGCATCTCCAGCTCTACTCCGATGCTTTTGGCAAACCGTTGAAGCAACTCATATTCGAACCCCATGGCGTGTCCACGGTAAATGAAATAGGAAGTAGACGAGTTGAGAGTAAGGGCTACAAGTTTCCCTCTGGCCTTTATTTCTTCAAGGTCAGGTCCAACGATGATTTCTTCCAGCATTGCGGTAGAAACTGTTTGGACTATTGGCGGCGCTTCATCTTTTTCGCAACCCTGCGGGGCTACAGCTAAAAGAGAAATCACCATCCATGCGATATGGTTGCGATGCTTGAGCATGCGTTATGAAAGGGCATTTAGAATGCCAAATCAAAGCATGGTTACGAGATGATGGTTGAGAAGTTTCAAGAATTTATTTCCACAAGCCTCTCTTGGGTAGCCAAGATGAGGTCGGGAAAGAATGCTTTGAAGTCGTTTGCTATTGCCTCACCGTGTTCCGCCAATGCGGGTAGTGACTCTTCCATATTAGAGGGGAAGCTCGCTCTTCGAGATAATCCGGTAAGTGACCGATGAATGCCGTCTTCAGTGGCATAGTTCCCAAGCCAATCCTGCAATCGCATGTAGTGAAATGTTCGTTGAGCTTGTTCGTTAAAAACGGATTGATAGCCGTCTAAGGTTGAGTAAATGAAGCGGGTGTACTCGCTCAAATCTGTCTGGTGGTAGTCTGCCCAATTGATAGCTAAATAGTGGTCGTAGAAAACGTCCTGAACCACTCCTGCGTATTTTCCGAAATGAGAATAAAGCCTTGAACGACTTTTCAATGTCATACTGTGGCTATCCGTAAAGCTATCTATGAATCGGTGTAGAATAATTCCTTTCTGAATAGCCACGTCGTATTCCTTAAATGTATTTCCCTTCACCGTATCGGCTATAAAGTTTCCCACCATGATGGGTTTGATTTCGAACGAGAGAAATTGGTGGGCCAAGAAGTTCATTAACTACAAAGGTAAGCTGAGCGATTCATTGAGGGAAGAATTCAATTCTACTGCTATCTTCGTGATTCCATGAGCGACGAAAAAGCACTCTATTGGCTCTCACAGGTGGCTGGCTGGTTCGGCTACATCTTACTTATCCTCTTTACGAATTTGGTGGGGGGGCATATCGACGTGGGAATCGTAAAAGTTTTGATTGTCAATTTTATCTTGGGTGTGGGCCTTTCGCACCTCATGAGATTCGTTATTATTAAGAGCGGCTTGCTCAAAACAAAAATCTATCGCTTACTGCCAAGGTTAATATTCCTCTCGATTGCTACTGGTATTCTGGCAGCATTGATTTACGGACTCATTTCGGATCTTTTTTTCCTCGATGTCGAACCGATTTTGGTAATGCCTTACACCATCATCATAGAACTCATTATTCCATTTATTACTATTTTTCTCTTTTGGAATATCCTCTATTTTGCTGCTATCTATCTGAAGAATTACGAAAGAGAAGAGGTGAAGAATCTACGCCTCACAGCTTCCATGAACGAAGTAGAGCTGAACAATCTCCGTTCTCAAATGAACCCTCATTTTATTTTCAATGCTTTAAATAGTATTCGAGCACTGGTAGATGAAAATCCGATATTGGCCAAGAAGAGCATTACTCAGATGAGCCATATTTTGAGGAGTAGTTTGGCATCAGGCAAGAAAAAATTTGTGAGTATTGGTGAAGAGATGAAAGTAGTAAAGGACTATTTGGAACTCGAGAAGATCAGGTACGAAGAGCGCTTAAGCTTTTCTCTGCATTTAAGTCCTGAACATGAAAATTGCTCTATACCTCCTTTATTGATCCAAACACTTGTTGAGAATGCCATCAAACACGGCATCGCTCATTTACCTTCCGGTGGTAGCGTCTCGGTTCAAACAGAATTTATCGAAGAAGATTTATTGAAGATATACGTTGCCAATACCGGCCAGCTTTCAAAGACAAATGTCTTACTTGATTCTACAGGAGTGGGGCTTGAAAATACCAAGCGGAGACTGAAGCTACTTTACGGAGGAAAAGCTAAATTGAATATTTACAATGAAGGAGATGAGGTGATTTGCGATGTACTCATTCCCTACAAAATAATAAACGGTAAAAATGAAGGTACTTCTTATTGATGACGAACGCCTGGCGCGCAAAGAACTTTCAAGTCTTTTGGAAAAGCATGATAATCTTGAAATAATCGGCGAAGCTCAGAATGCCGATGAGGCCAAAGAGTTAATTGAACAATTAAACCCCGATCTCATATTTTTGGATATTCAAATGCCTGGAAAAACAGGTTTTGAATTGCTGGAAGAATTGGAATCTACCCCCGAGGTCATATTCGTGACAGCATATGATGATTACGCAATTCGTGCTTTTGAAGTCAATGCGCTTGATTACTTGCTGAAGCCAGTTGATGAATCGAGACTAGAACATACCTTGTTGAGGGTGCAAGAGAGATTGGAGAAAACCGAGGAAGATATTATTGAATCAGAAAATGATTCTCCTTTGACAATGGAAGACCAAATATTTCTCAAAGACGGCGATAAATGTTGGTTCGTTACGCTGCGAGACATAAGAATGTTTGAGTCGGAAGGAAATTACGTTAGGGTCTACTTCGGCAATAGCAAGCCACTCATACTTAAAAGCCTAAATAACCTTGAGAAGCGACTAGTCGAAAAAGACTTTTTCCGAATCAATCGCAAGTTTATAGTCAATTTAAAGGAAGTCTTACATATTGAACCTTGGTTCAACGGAGGTCTCCAAATAAAATTGAAAACAGGAGAACAACTAGAGGTGTCAAGGAGACAGTCAGCTAAGTTTAAAGATCTTCTAAGTCTTTAAATTTAGAATTTAACCACGGTTTGTTGATAACGATTTCATCTAGTCTCTATTTGAACAATATTAATCTGATATATAACGGCATTGGTAGAATTTCTCTTGATAAATCGGATTAAAAATCGAACTTTAAGGGTAAGCACAGAGTAAAAGTGAGTAGCAATCTCAACATTCATGGAAGCATTTATCAGAAGACCGACCAAATCAACACCTTATGTACACCTCGATAATAGAGAGGGCACATATTTGTTAGCGGGAAGATCTATCCCGATTGATGCAGAGCAATTTTTCCATCCTATTCTAAATTGGATTGACCGTCTATCAGAGGAACCTACTTCAGTTATTGACTTTCGTTTTCGGTTGGACTTTTTCAATATTGCCTCCTCCAAAAGAATTCTATTTATACTATATAAATTAGCAGACCTTCAAAAGAAAGGCGTGAAAGTGAATATTCGATGGATGTACGAACGCTTTGACGATGACATGCTTGAAATTGGACAAGACTACAGCGTCATGATAGATGGCCTCAATTTTTTCTTCGAGGAATACGATCTGGTAGAGCGCCAAGAGCAAGTTTTCGCCAAACAGGGATAACTCATTCCCAATCACCTTACTTTAGTATCTTTGCGCGACCTAATCTAGGACATGCGCGTAGTTAAAGAAATTCCACATCTTCGGTTTAAGATCACCATTTTTTCTTGGAACAATAAGTACATCATTAAAATTGAAGATGCACACTTGGAACAGTCTTTTAAGATAGACTCGACAGAAGTAGCAGGTCTCGATGAGGTCGAAGCAATACTGACCGAAGAGTTTCTTCTTTCCGCCTTAAAGCGTTTTGTTGAAATGGGCAAGGATTTCGCTGATTCTTACCGCAATAGATATGCTAATCTCAATAAATCTTGAACATGAAAAACATCTTTTTTATATCAGCCTTTGCTGTTCTATTTTTAATGGTTTCCTGCGAAGAATCGCAAAAGAAGGAATTGCTCGATGAATCCATTGAAATTACTGTAGACAGCACAGAAGTTGAAAATTCGCGATTGAAAGTGGCTTTCATTTACGGCGATACGGTCAATACGAAGTATAGATTTTTAATGGATGCTCAAGATGAACTTGAGAAAGAGCAAAACGTAATCGAAGAAAGGATCAATCGGAAGCTTCAAAAAGCTGAGAAACGCGCGATGGAATTGCAGCAACAAGCACCCACCATGACACAGATGCAGGTGCAGGAAGCACAGCTAGAACTGCAGAATCTCGACATCGAAATACAGCAATTTCAGGAGCGTCTTGGAAGTGATTTCAGAAAGAGAGAAGTAGAGTTGCAGATAGAATATACCGACAGAGTGAACAAAATGTTGGAGGAGTATAATGCGGATGGAATCTACGATATGATTTTGAATTTCCAGCCAGGAGGAAACCTGCTTTGGATCAAAGATTCATACGACATTACCAATGAGGTTTTGACGAAATTAAATGATCAGTACGACGCTGATCTTTCCAAACCAACTGAAGAAAGCAAGACAGAGTAATGTATAGCATTGCAAAGCTTAAACAAAAGGAAAACATATCAGAGTTTCTCCTTTTTTTGTGGCAGATGGAAGACCTTTTACGAGGCATTGAATTTGATATGTCTAGACTGGACGCTGAAATTCTACCTGCCATAATAGATGAGAACGAGCGTTTAAGGACAAGAAAGTGGTTGGCAGAAATGGCCAAGGACATGGGACTCGCGTCACTCCAATTGAGCGGTCATCACAATGAGACCTATGAAGTGCTCAACGAAATGGGTATGCTTCAGCAAACACTTTTATCAGTCACAAAAAATACTCCTTTCACCAAAGCCTATGAAGCTGTGCAGCCCATCTTGGAAGACTTTAGAAAGAGGGGGGAGCAAATTCAGAAGAGTGACATGGAGACTGCGCTTACCGCGCTTTACGGAGTGCTAACCTTGAGGATAGCAAAAAAAGAGGTCTCCGAAGAGACCTCTGATGCAATGGTGCCAATTTCAGCGTATTTGAGAGAGCTTACCAGAGCTTATCACTTGATGAAAGCTGGTAAACCATTCTAGTCGAAATAGCTGAAGCTTTCTCCTTTCTTAACCGTGAGCAATGTTTCGTAAATAAGTTTGATCACGTTCTCCACATCATCTTTATGGATAGTTTCAACCGTTGTGTGCATGTAGCGCAATGGCAGAGATATTAATGCGCTCGCCACTCCCTTTCCAGAGTAGGCAAAAGCATCTGTATCCGTTCCCGTACTGCGGCTTACCGCTGCGCGTTGAAAAGGAATCTTGTTATTCTCTGCTGTAGCAATAATCTTTTTCAAAAGATTGTTTTGCACCGCTGGTCCGTAGGTCAATACAGGACCCTTTCCCGAATGAAAATCACCCTGTTCAATTTTGTCGATCATGGGAGTTTGGGTGTCGTGGCATACGTCAGTGATGATGGCCATATCTGGCTCGAGCGTTCGGCTGATCATTTCAGCTCCGCGCAGGCCTATTTCCTCCTGAACAGAATTCACGATGTATAAAGTGAACGGTAATTTCTTTTTGTTTTCGTGAAGAAGTCTTGCCACTTCGGCAATCATAAATCCACCCGCACGGTTATCAAAAGCGCGACCCACGTAGTACTTTTCGTTTAGAATCATAAACTCATCCTCGAATGTCACTACGCAACCCACATGAATCCCGAGCTTTTCTACTTCTTCCTTTGTGGAACAGCCACAATCTAGAAATATGTTTTTCATGCTCGGCGCTTCGTCCTTGCCGCTTGCGGTATTTCTAGTGTGAATAGCTGGCCAGCCGAAGACCGCCCTAACGGGACCTTTATCGGTATGGATAATTACTCGTTTGCTTGGAGCAATCATGTGGTCAGACCCACCATTTCGGCGCAAGTAGATAAATCCCTTATCGGTGATGTAGTGCACGAACCAACTGATCTCATCTGCATGAGCTTCAATCGCTACTTTATAATCTTGTCCAGGATTGATTACCGCAGCCACGGAACCATAAATATCCGTTTGGTAATTGTCGATGTAGGGCTTTAAATATTCGAGCCACATCTTCTGTCCTTGGGTTTCGAAACCTGTCGGAGAGGCATTGTTGATGTACTTTTCTAAAAAGGTGATTGATTTCTTATTGAGAATGGATTTTTGGGCCATAAATATTGTTTTAAGCAAAAGTAGCCTTTTCAACCAATGACACTGAATAATTAGGGCAACCTTTAAGGAGCCTTTCTTCGTAAAACCCTTAAATTCATACAAACCTTATTCATTTGAAAAAAGTCTTAGTCTTCACCTTCCTAATTCTCGGTATCTGCGGTTTTGCTCAGGATGATTCCCTCCTGGTAAAAGTAGCGGCAGACACACTCGGGAAAGACATGCAAGAAGGGGGCGTCTCCGTTGAAGCCCTTGAACTCTACAATCTCGCTCTTCAAAAAGCCGAGATTCAAGAGACCGATTCCGCCGTAGTTTTCTTTACCCAGGCCATCGAGATGGAACCAGAGTTTGCGAAAGCATACTACAATCGGAGTTCTGCCTTTTTGGTTCTGAATAACTTAAGTGGGGCGCTCCTAGATATAGATCAGTATCTAGCTTTGTCTGATACTGCCTCGAAGGGCTACTTTACCCGAGCTGCAATTTTGGATGAACTTGGCCGACAAGAAGATGCATTAGCAGCATATGGTACGGCTGTGGCGAGAGAAGATCAAGCCGATATGGCATTCTTGGCTAGCGGACACATTCATTTGCGGAACGAGACCTATCAAGTCGCGGTCGACAATTTTACAGCATATTTGAGGTATCACCCTTCCGATGGAATGGTCTTGCACGACCGTGGGTCGGCATACCAGTCGATCGATGACCTGAAATCTGCCGAGCGGGATTACCGTCAAGCTGCTTTGGTGAGTCCTGATTTGGCCACGGCTTTCGCCAATTTGGGAACAGTTTTAAGAAAACGGGAGCGCTACGGTGAGGCGGTTGATGCGTATAGTGATGCGTTGAAAATTGAACCAGGAGATGCGATGATCGTAAATAATAAAGGCTATGCCTATTTTCTATCTGGAGATTATGAAAAGGCTTTAGCAGATTTCTTAAAAGCCATTGATCTATCTCCAGAATACGCTTACGCTCATAACAATTTGGCCTCTGCATACATCAAATTAGAGAAATACCAAGAAGCCGAAGACGCAGCAGGAAAGGCGATCTCTCTCGATCCTGAATACGGTTTTGCCTACCTCAACCGCGGAATAGCCAGAGAAATGATTCGAGACATTCCCGGCGCATGCAGTGACTGGGAGATGGCAGCTTCCCTTCTAGTAAAAAACGCTTCTGATTACCAAGCATCAGTTTGTAAATACGTCGAGCCATGAGAATACTCACACTACTTCTTTCCCTAGGTTTTGGCGGAACAATTTTCGCTCAAAATGTCCCATTCGAGAAAGCAAACTTTCTCAATGATAAGGATGGCTTTAAGCTGGCCACAAAGAACATGAAAGAGGGAGACCGAATTTTTGACGAAGATCGAAGAGCTTATTTCAACTTGGCCATACCTTATTACTTGGCCGCTCAAGAATTCAATCCCGATAATGCTGAACTGAATTATAAATTGGGAGTCAGCTACTTGTTTTCTTCGCAGAAGCGAAAGAGCCTCCCTTATTTGACCAAAGCCTTGGGTTTAGACCCTGATCTCGATCCGTACAATATCCATTATTTGCTGGGTTGGGCACATCAGTTGAATTCAAATTGGGATGAGGCCATTGAGGAGTTTGAGAAGCAGCTTGCAGCACTCAATAGATCAGAAGTAAAACCGATCGAATTTGAAAGAGTACAGAAGCGTCTCACTGAAGCAAAACATGGAAAGGAGCTTGAAAACACTCCTGTGCGAGTTTGGGTGGATAACCTGGGTCCGGCCATTAACTCTGCTGCTCCCGAATATGCTCCGCTTATTTCTACAGATGAGACGCTACTTATCATAACGGCGAGAAGAGAATCAAACATTGGTGGCTTGAAAGACGATTCAGACAATTTACCGTTTGAAGATGTCTATTACAGTCGAAGTTCAGGAGGAGAATGGTCTCCTTTGAAGAATTTAGGTGAAGACGTGAATAGGTCAGGTCACGATGCTGGTTCAGGTCTATCTCCCGATGGTAAAACACTTTTTGTTTTTCGTGGAGGTGTAAAAGGTGGTGGAGATATTTATCAATCTGTCTACAGAGAAAATGAGTGGAGTAAACCAAAATCGCTTTACAAAACGATCAATACAGAAGCTCATGAATCGGCCGCTGCGCTTTCCTTTGACGGACAATCCTTGTTTTTTATCAGTGAAAAAGACGGAGGCTTTGGTGGCAAGGACATATATGTAGCTCAATGGGATTCTGAAAAAGAACGTTGGGGAGAGTCTAAGAATTTGGGCCCTGTGGTCAATTCGCCATACGATGAGGATGGTGTCTACATACATCCTGATGGAAAGACCCTCTATTTCAGTTCAGAAGGGCACAACTCCATTGGAGGTAATGACATCTTCTATTCTGAATTTGAAGACAGCCGATGGAAAACACCAGTTAATTTGGGGATTCCTATAAATACTCCAGACGATGATGTCTTTTTCAGTGTGGCTGCTGATGGCCGAACCGCCTACTACTCCTCAGATAGAGAAGAGGGATATGGCGAAAAGGATATCTATCGATTGACTTTTTTAGGGCCAGAGAAACAGCCAGTGCTCAATGTCGAGGATCGACTAATCGCTGGCTCAAATGAGCGAAAAATCGAGATTCCACTTCAGCCGCGTGTCGAAATTAGAACGAGTAAAATGGTTCTGCTCAAGGGATTGGTCTTGGATGATGAAACTGACGCTCCTGTGGCTGCTACAATAGATTTGATCGACAATGCGACAGCTGAAGTACTCGCTTCTTTCCAAGTAGAACCTTCATCGGGAAAGTACTTGGTCTCTTTGCCTGCAGGTAAAAATTATGGTTTGAGTGTGAATGCCGACGGCTATCTCTTCAACTCGTTGAATTTTAATATTCCTGATTCTTCGGGATACCAGGAGTTTTACAAAGTGATTAAAATGAAGCGCATCAAAATAGGGGAGACCATCGTACTTCGAAATATCTTTTATGATTACAATAAGGCTACTCTACGCGAAGAGTCAGCCGCAGAGCTTGATCGATTGGAACAGGTACTCGTAGAAAATCCAACGATTAAAGTCGAAATATCAGGTCACACCGATAATGTGGGAGGCGATGACTACAACCTCGATCTTTCGGAGCAACGCGCTCAATCTGTAGTTTCACATCTTCAAGGCAAAGGCATCGAGGCTTCTCGTATGATCGCCAAAGGATACGGCGAAACTCAACCCCTGGCAACCAATGATTCGCCAGAAGGCCGACAAGAGAATCGGCGAACGGAGTTTAAAATCATAGATTAATCGGAGAGACTACTTTAGAAGTGTTCTTAGCATATCGTACTTTTAGCCCATGAAAACGCTTCAAGTTGTCGAAACAAAAGATGGTTCTAAATCTCTTTACCTGCCAGAGCTGGATGAAACGTATCATTCACACCATGGGGCTTTGCAGGAGTCGCAGCATGTCTATATTATTTCAGGCTTGGAATATTTGTGCGAACGAGGTGATCCCGAATCGATCAAGGTATTTGAGATGGGATTCGGAACAGGATTGAACGCCTTCCTTACCGCTGATTTCGCTCGGAAAACAAAGAAAAAGATTCACTATAGAACCATTGAGAAATTCCCAATAAGTATAGCCGATCACGGCAGCCTAGGTTATTCGTTATTATTGCCATCTGCAGATTATGCGAGCGACTGCCATGCCATTGCTGAGGCGGCCTGGGATGAAGAGGTCGTGATCAATCCCAATTTCATCTTGGAAAAAATAAAAGGGGACTTTTTTGATTATTCGCTGGCTGACTCAAGTTTCGACGTGATTTATTTTGACGCATTCGGACACCGCGCGCAAAGCGAACTTTGGGAAGAAAAATCTTTTGAAATCTGCGCGTCAATTTTGCGTGTAGGGGGCATTTTGGTCACCTATGCTTCAAAAGGCTTGGCGCGTAGAAATTTGATTTCAGCAGGATTTGAGGTGGAAAAGATTCCCGGAGCTCCAGGAAAGAGAGAGATGATGAGAGCCACAAAAGTGCGATGAGTTTTCCTTTTAACGTAAGAATATATGGCGCGTTGATTTGTGAAGGTCACATCCTATTGAGCGATGAAAGGGTAAAGGATTTTTCATTTACAAAATTACCTGGTGGTGGTCTTGAATTTGGCGAAGGGACACTTGATTGTCTCAAGCGCGAGTTTCTGGAAGAGACAGCTTTGGAAGTGGAAGTATTGAGACACCTCTACACGACTGATTTTTTTCAGACTTCCGCATTCGACCCAAATCATCAGGTCATGTCAGTCTATTATATCGTGAAAGCTGAGGAGCTAAAAAGTATACGACCCATTGAAGCACAAGAGGCCAATCAGCAGTTGAAATGGATAAAACTAAGTGACCTTTCCGAAGGACATTTTACGTTTCCTATTGATAAGAAGATCGTGCCTGAACTAAAGAAGCTAGGAGAGGAGTAAACGCTGTTTTACGTAGCTCGAAATAGATTCAGCAACCTTTGTCGGTTTTTTTGTGCGCCAATTGACTTCTTGTAATCGGCCTCCCAGCACAAAGTAACTATCTGCGCCTACTTCATCGAACTCCTGAAGGACATGCTCCCTGAAATTCACCAGTGCTATCCACCCATCGTTGTCGGCGATATCCTCAAACCACTCTTCGTAATAGCAGTCATCCGAATAGTGGAAGTTCAGTACGTTCTCGCCAATTAAGATGAATTTATCAATACCAAGATTGATGAAGTGGTCTGCTAAATCTCTCTTTAGAAACATGATGTCATTATGGAGACAATCGTTCCATTCACCGAATAGTTCGAATATCACAACGCCTTCCGTATAATTCGCGAAAAGCACCTTCACAAATAGCGATGGCGATCCGAATTGATCCCACTGTGGGTGAATAAGGTGGTCGTAAAGTGAATTGGTGAACTCGAATTCACTGTACTTATTTCCATAAAAAGGAGATTGAGGGTCCTCCTCTGATGTATAATGTTCTCTCCAGTTGAAATAGGGCTCGATACTGTGCATGAATCTTATTTACTATTAATCGCCTCCCGCACACTGCCGTGTTTCAGGAGCAACTGGTTTGCTTCTTGGTAGTCTATTTTTAACGTTTCCATTACCATTCTTGTTCCGCGATCCACCAATTTATTGTTGCTCAATTGCATGTCTACCATTCTATTCCCTTTTACTCTTCCCAGTTGTATCATAAGGCTGGTTGAGATCATATTGAGAACGAGCTTCTGAGCAGTACCTGCTTTCATTCTGGTGCTACCCGTCACGTATTCAGGCCCAGTGATTACTTCCATGGGGTATTCTGCGGCTTCCGCCAAAGGGGACTCATCGTTACACACAATAGCAGCAGTAAGAACGCCATTCATTCGAGCTTGTTTTACCGCACCAATAACGTAAGGTGTGCTTCCTGAGGCGGCAATTCCAACAAGCGTGTCGAGTGAACTAATTTTGTGTTCTGTTAAATCCTTCCAACCTTCATTTTCGCTGTCCTCGGCAAATTCTACTGCCATTCTAATAGCTGTGTCACCCCCGGCAATAATTCCAATGACCAACCCATGTGCGACACCGAAAGTAGGCGGGCACTCTGAAGCATCTACTACTCCAAGTCTGCCACTAGTGCCAGCGCCGAGGTAAAACAGACGCCCTCCTTTTTTCATCCTTTTGGCAGCTTCAGCTACAAACTGCTCAATCTGCGGAAGACTCTTCTTAATGGCCTCATGAACTTTGGCATCCTCTTGATTGATTTCAGTCAAGATGATGGCAAGATCTTTCTTTTCTAGGTCGTTGTAATGCGACGCTTTTTCGGTGTCTTTCTTCACTGTATAAAGGTAAAAAGAAAGCCCCTCCGTTTAGAACGGAAGGGCTTCAAGTTTAATACAAACGTTTCTTCTAGTTGAAGAGAACCTTCTTAGTAATCTGATTGTCGTCGAAGACCACACGCATGAGGTATACTCCATTGCTGAAGTCGTTGCGATTCACGGTATAAATACCTGAATTCACCACTTTGCTCATTACTACGCGACCTGTAATGTCCATAAGTTCCACTCTGCGAATAGCAAATTCGTCATTGCGAATTGTCAATTCTCCTTGAGTAGGGTTTGGATAAACGCTGGTAGAGTTTTCGTACACTAAATCATTGGTGCTGTTTGGTCCGCAGCTAGCGCCTTCTAAACCAAGCACACACATGATTCTAGGAATGGTATATCCTTGAATAGTGTCAATGTATGCCAATCCTTTCTCAGGCCCCATTCCCGGGTTACCCAATACACCAGAATCATGAAGGTTTTGAGCATTAAAATCGGTGCCCGCTGCCGCATTGGTACCAGCAACTACAGCCTCGAGTGTAGCTAGACTCCAGAAATCCCATGGTCCACTTTCATTGAAGAATGGTACTCCAGGAATTGGTTCGTTGATTGGAAGTAATATCGGGAACAATCCTTCAGGAGTCGATGCAACCGTTATGAAAGGTTGTGTAGGAAGGATGTAATCAAACGTTTCTCCATACAATGAACGCGCTCGATCCGTAAAAGGATCAGAAGGCATTGTTTCAATCACGAAATTGTTTCCGAGGTCATTGGCTGTTTGAATAAACACGTTTCCTCCACTTACATCTACCACGTTTTCATTGGTGGTTGGAACTACTACAGTACCATCATCAAATGGAGCAAATGGATCACGAATACAGTGGATACTTACCATTGGTACTTCACCTTCATCAAGCCAAGAGATATCGGCCAAAGATCCACCTGCATTCACACCCATGTGTATTTCCTTTGAGATTCCTGCTTCTTGTCGTGGATCGGGCAACCTCGTCAATCCAGGTCCTCCGTCTATGTCACCATCAACTACCTCAATAATATAAGGTCCATTGTTACCAACGAATTTTGGAAGATTGGCAATTTCTTCGACGTAGTCGTTAAGAGTAACATAAGCCTGAGCTACGTACCCACCTGAACCTTGTCCAAATAGAACTACTTTGTCTGGATCAATTCCGTAAGGGTTTCCGTCTGCTACTGAAGCATTGAAAAAACGAACGGCACTCTGTGTGTCATGCAATGCTCGGTAAACGGCTTGCAATAAAGTTCCGCGACGAATGTCAGGATCAGTTGTTTCTGGATTCCAACCAAGGCGATAGTTTATAGAAGCGGCGACAAATCCTCTTCTTGCCCACTGACGGCAAAGGTTTACACCTGCACTATCGATTTTATCTCCTGTTATCCCACCATTGAAAAGGGCAGGCAGGAAATTCCCAGTATGTATAAAAATGATTAGCGGACGATCATCGACGTCATCCTCTCCTGGAGGAGTGTAAATATCCATTTCGAGAAGCGAAAGCTTCACTAATGTTTGGTCTCCACCAGGCGCTGGAGGGGGAATAAAATACTCTGTTGGAAATGGCTCGCCATTATCAATATTGGCATTGAGGGCGCCCATTTCAGCATTCCAAGTATCTGGATCCGTCTGAATGCCTGGAATCGAAAACGGGTTTACATTAGCTCCAAACACTACATCAGATTCCACCTCATTTGAAGTGAATATTTCTGTAGCATATCGTTGAGCCTGCGCTTGCAAGGAGGCTGCTAGGAATATACCTAGACTTAGGCCAAGTAAATTTTTCTTCATACGTGCTTTTTTCTATTTTTAAGAGTGTTAATTTAAGACATTTATCGGTTCAGCCATTCATATATAACTGAAAAGTAAGCCATTCTGCCTACATACGGACCTCCATAAACTGTAAAGACTCTATTATCCGTAAGGTTTGAAGCGCCTATTTTTAGGGTGGTGTTTATCTTTTTGAAATTGGTCATCACAGCTGCGTCGACCATGTAATACGAAGGAACTAAACCTGTAAACTGGGGGCTACCTTCAAAAATGAATCCGTCAACCCATTTGGCGTTCATACTAAATCCCCAATTTTTAAGTCTGATGAATCCTAAATCGGTTTTCAAATCTCGGGCGCTCAAACCAACATTTACTTTGTGTTCAGGAGTATTAAAGGCTGGAATGATGGGATCATCATCTCCGCTTACGAGATTATTCCAACTATAATTGGTAGTAAGGGCGAAAGTTTTGTAGAAATAGTAATTTAATCCAACTGAAAACCCTTGGGTTGTTACTGTTTCGCGTGCATTCGCTGCTACTCTGAAAACCTGCAAGCTAGTGAAGTCTGGTCGTTCAGCTTGAGGGGTGTAAGGCAATGTCAAGCCAACGTTGAAACCAATAAAATCTTCATAGAAGGTATAGTAATAGCTGGCATCCACATAGATCTTATTTGAAATTGTACTTCGATATCCGACTTCAAATGTCCGAGCCTGTTCTGGTCGAATTGGATCTACGTCATAGAAGTCAAGTTGATTCCAATCAAAAAACTGGCTATTTCTTGCGTCGTCAAATGAGTCTAGAGTAACCAAGGAGTCTTTTCCTGATAGGTTTCCAAGTAGGATAGCCCTTCCTACGTCATAGTATAGAAATTGATCGGCCATAGTAGGGTTTCTCACAGCCGAAGAGACCCCAGCTCGTATGATTGTATTTTCATTGAGTTGAAAGACAAGGCTTGCTGCTGGTGACAGAATAGCATCGAAATTCTCATTTTTATCCACTCTTAAAGTGGCCTGAAGTGTTAACCGTTCGTCTACAAATTTTTTCTCTATGCCAACATAGGCTCCCGCTTGCCAATTGGTCACTTCCTTGTAACTTGAATCAACCTTGACCATAGAAGTGGTCCCATCTTCATTTACTATTGTTTCTCGTGTGTATTGCAGAGTGTCTTCGAAGATTGTTCCTCGAGAATTTGGGCGGTAAAGCCTCCCGCTGCCTCCAACTCTTATCTTTCCGAACCGAGTATCCCATTGATACTCTCCTTGCGCATGGTACAGGCTTGATTTGTCATAGAAACGAGATCCTCCTTCAGTAAAGAGCCGGGAAGTGATATCATTGAACAGTGAGTCATAGCGAGCTGTTCCAGGTTCGAAATAGGAATTCTCCCCTTGTGTTTTTGTTGTTCTCGCTACAAGGTCGTTGTAGTCTTGCATAAACTCCGAATTGTCCTGTGCCCATTGCAATTGGTCATCTTGTATGCCGCTTCTCCATGTATTAGTAGCTTGAGAAAAGCCTGCATTGTCAAATCCTGTTTCAGGATCAAAAAAGTCTGCGAAACTAGGACGAGTCGACTCATATTCTGGATCATCAGGATTAGGCATTCCCTCCGAAAACAGCTGTTCATTGAAAGTTTGATAGTTCTGAGAATAAGACCGGTAATACGTTCCTTCAGTCATGTGCGCATCTGACATTAATGATCCTGTTAATACAGCATCATAACTGTTCCCTGCGTCCTCAGTAGTCGCATAAGCTCTAAAGAAAAATTTGTCCTTTTTTTCAATTTGAACTTTGTGTTGATAAAACTGAATGTCTCTCAAGCTAATGCGGTTATCCCCTTGATAGACCGTTGTACCATTTCCATAATTGAAATAGTAGTCTAGGACTAAATCATCTTTGATCTTATAGTACAAACCTGCACTGGTTTTTAGATTTTCAGTGTTGTAATCTGCCAAATCTATTTCTCGGTATCCTGGTCGGTAAACCCTTGTCAGCGCTGGTCTTTCCGAGATGCTTGGGCCCAAGTCATTGATGAATATATTTCCACCCGTTGTGACTTCATCGCCATAAACATTGATGGCATCGTATCCTGAGAAGTTGGTTTCATCAACGGCAAGCCCTTCTATGGCATCGTAATTATCGGCTTCCCAATCTAAGGCACTTAAGTAGAAAACATTCAATTTGTAACCAAATTTGTCCTTTCCTTCTTTGTTCTTAAATACCTCTGCCCATCTAACAGCTCCTTCAAATAATGAGCGTTCTCCGGCTTTGAGAGAAACTGTAAGCCCCGGAAAAAGGAACGGGTCTTTAGTCCGCATGTCAATTACACCATTAAAAGCACCTGGACCGTAGTAAGCCGAACTGGCGCCTGCGACAATGTCTACCGATTGAACATCTAAATCTGAAGCTCCTAGGAAGTTGCCTAGGGAGAAATTCAGACCTGGTGATTGGTTGTCTACTCCATCAATGAGCTGCAGAGAACGCACAGGTGAAGTGCTATTGAAACCTCGGGTATTTAAAATTTTAAATCCTAAACTAGCAGAAGTAATGGTAACTCCCTTCAGATTCCCCAATCCTTCATAGAAATTCCCAGAAGGAGCTTCCTTAATGGCTATGACATCCATCGACTCAACGGTGAGCGGTGCTTGTTTGCTTTTTTCACTAATTCTGCTTCCAATAATTTCTACTTCACTGATCAAGACATTGTCCGTGCCCAAAGCCATTTTCACTTTGTCGTCAAACGAGTTCACGGTAATTTCTTGGGCGGAATAGCCAAGGAAATTAATGATCAAAATGATGGGTGGATTCTGACTTACATCGAGAGAGAAATTTCCGTCAATATCAGTCGTAGTTCCTGTAGTAGTTCCTTTAATAACTACTGACGCTCCGATTAAAGTCTCTCCTGTATCGTCACTTGATATGGTTCCTTTAATTGTGCCTTGAGAGTACGAACCTAATCCAAAGAGTACAAATAAAAGTGCGAGCGACGTTGCCCTCCGCGTTATCATTCTATTCATGCGATGTCGAATAATGGTGTCTTTTATACACTTCGAGGTGCCAAAATAAAGAATTCATCGCTGAGACAAGAACAACAGCCTTAAATTTTGGATAATAATTTCTTCACAATCGAATTGTTGAGCATTTCATGCCCTTCTAGTCAATTATATAGAGCGGGAAAAGCTGAAGGATTAAATTCGTGCATTATTCCATAGGCAGCTTCTACAATATCCTCGTGATTGGGCTTTGAAAAATAATCACCGTCACTTCCGTATGCAGCCCTGTGAGCCTTTGCTGAAAGTGTTACGGGCCTGCTATCTAATAGGTAATACCCTTTTTGCTCATTGAGAATTTTATCCAAAAGGAAAGCAGAAGCACCACCGGGCACATCCTCATCGACAATCATCAGTCGATTGGTTTTCTTGAGGCTTTCCGCTACTACGTGGTTTTTATCGAATGGCAGCAAAGTCCTGGCGTCGATGAGTTCTACGTCAACCTTCATTTTGCTAAGTGTCTCTGCAGCTTCTTGAACTATGTTGAAGGTAGAGCCATACGAAACGATCGTGAGGTCCTTCCCTTCTTTAACAATTTCAGGGACCCCGAGTGCCACTGTAAATTCACTCAAATTTGAAGGCAATTTTTCTTTGCTGCGGTAACCGTTCAATGGCTCAATGATGAGTGCAGGATCGTCTCCCTGAAGAAGTGTATTGTACATTCCAGCTGCTGTAGTCATATTCCGTGGAACACAAACATGAATTCCGCGTAGGGCTCCGAGGATGACCCCCATCGGAGATCCCGAATGCCAGATGCCTTCCAGTCGATGGCCTCTTGTGCGAACAATCAATGGAGCCTTTTGACCACCTTTGGTTCGGTACCGAACCGTTGCTAAATCATCGCTCATGATTTGAAGAGCATAGAGCAAATAATCTAAGTATTGGATTTCAGCAATTGGTCGGAGACCACGCATGGCCATTCCAATTCCCTGTCCCATAATGGTGGCTTCTCGAATACCTGTGTCAGCGACGCGAACCTCACCAAATTTTTCTTGCATGCCTTCCATGCTCTGATTAACTCCACCAATTTTTCCCACATCTTCACCAAAAGTCAAGAGCTCAGGATATTTTTTGAATAGTGCTTCAAAATTGTCGCGGAGCACAATTCGCCCATCGACCATATCGTCTGATGCATAAGTTGGCTCGGTTTCACCAATTTTAAGAGGAGACGATGCACTTTCGCTATACAGGTGTGAGCTGTATCGATCGTGATTAAGTTTACGGTAATTCTCTATCCAGGTCTGCAATTCAACTCGAATCTCATCATTGCCATTTCGCAAACTGTAAAGTGCTTTTCTAGCGTTGGATAAAATATCCTTTCGAATAGGATCTGTCGTGGACAATATGTCTTGGGAAATCGATCCAATTAGCTCGTTTCCTTGAGCTTTTTTGAGTATTGAAAATAGCTCATCTTGCTCGTTGAGAATTTCGGTTTTAAATTCTTTCCATGCTTCCTTCTGTTCGATACGAACATCATTTTTAGCCTGTTTGGCAATGATGTCTAGCTCTTCCTCAGTGGCTAAATCGTGCTCTATAATCCATGTCTTAAACTTAGCTATGCAGTCATATTCCTTGGCCCAATTAAGCTGTTCCTCAGACTTGTATCGCTCATGTGACCCTGAAGTTGAATGTCCTTGCGGTTGAGTTAACTCCTCAACATGTATGAGCACGGGAATGTGCTCTTCCCGAGACAGCGCTACGGCTTCCTCATAAGTTTTGATGAGGTTTACATAATCCCAACCTTTTACTTTAAAAATCTCATATCCAGGACTGCCTTCTGATCTCTGAAATCCTTTGAGTGCTTCAGAGATACTTGATTTTGTAGTTTGATATTTTTTAGGAACCGATATCCCGTATCCATCATCCCAAACGGACATGACCATCGGTATTTGCAATACCCCCGCCGCATTAAATGATTCCCAAAAGAGGCCTTCGCTGGTGCTCGCGTCACCGATCGTCCCAAATGCGACTTCATTGCCTTTATTTGAGAACTTTTCGAATCCTGAATGGAGCTCTTTGTTTTGGCGGTATACCTTAGAGGCTTGCGCCAATCCTACAAGCCGAGGCATTTGGCTTGCGGTAGGAGAGATGTCGGCTGACGAGTTTTTTTGAGCAGTAAGGTCTTTCCAGTTGCCATCTTTGTCTAAGTTCCTGGTGCTGAAATGGCCGCCCATTTGTCTTCCAGCACTTGCTGGTTCTTTGTCTACATCTGGGTGCGCATAAAGTCCAGCAAAAGCTTCTTTTATCGACAATGCCTTGATGGCCATCATAAAAGTCTGGTCGCGGTAGTAGCCAGATCGGAAGTCGCCATCTTGAAACTGCTTTGCCATGGCAATCTGTGCCACTTCTTTTCCGTCGCCAAATATGCCAAATTTAGCTTTTCCTGTTAGCACTTCTTTTCTGCCCAAAAGTGAGACTTCACGGCTCTCACATGCTAACTTATAATCTGCAATAATCTGTTGAATAAACGCTTCTTCTTCAGCAGAAATTGCTTGTTTTTCGGTCTTCATGTAGGTGGCATTTAGATGCTGCAAAGATAGCAAAACCAAAAGCCCTTTTTAGTAGTAGATGGGGATTGATAAAAACAGTCTGCTTCTCAATGCTTTCCCAGCCAAACAGCAGGAACAATATTTGGCATCGAATAGCTAACGGTAGTTTTTTCAACTTCCGATGGTTTTTCTGTAAAGGGTGCTGCGTGGGTGAAACCATAGATCATGGTAAAAAAGGCTACTACCACGAAGCATGCTATAAGTATGAGGGCGGGTGCGTATTTCTTTGTCATGGCTTTGAATTTTTAAAGCAGGCCCTGACCGATAGGGCCTGCCTTGTGCTGTTTAGGTTGTTTAATGATTAGCTATCTAAATACTATCTCTGTTATTGTTCAGTTGTTCGAATTCCTCACTCTCACGTTCTAGCTCCTTGGCAGCTTCTTTTCTTAATTCTTCAGCTGCTGCCTCTTTTTCCTTTTCAGTCATGGGACAAGTCGTGCATTTAAGTCCTTCATCTGTCATTAGCCACGTTTCGCCTAGCATATCCCGATCTCGTGTGTTAGAGATGTTTGGAATATTGTAGATCAAATCTTTAGAGCTTGGAGCTAGCGTCACCGCTTTTCCCACAGGTATATATAGGACGTATCTTGCTTTCTGCGACCTCACTATATTTCCTTTTTCGAGAATGAAGTAGGGAGACACTCTTAAGCTATCATTGGTCAATGTCCAGCTGGACTTCATTTGGCGAGCGTTTCGAGTAGCATCTTTTTGCGTGGAACCTCTCGCCGATTTTTCAACTTCGAGAAGAAAGCGATCACCTGCTGCTTGCTTTGTGGTAATCGAGTTCTTTCCGACGTACAATACGTTAGTCGAGTCAATCCATGGAAATGTTACACCTCCTTCGAAAAAAATCGAGCCGTCCATAAAATCACCAGAAAACCTAAATCGAGGAAGGTTTGCTCCTTCGATATCCAATACAAGGGTGTCAATTGAAGAGTCTACGTCCATTTTTAGGGTTTTTGTGTATCGTGCGCTGGACTGTCTATTCTCGAAAAGATGAACTCCACTAGCTGCTAGCAAGCCTATTCCAACGAACCAAACCACAATTAAAACAATGGCAACTATGCCCGAGTAGCGGATTTTTTGGAATAGCATTCTGATTCCTACAAGGAGAAGGGACACGGCAGGAACCCCGAGTGTTAGAGCTATGCCCCCAAAGAACAATCCTTTGTTTGTCGAGTCATTCAGAGTAGAATTCACGAATTCTGTCATTTCACGAGAACCGGTCGCCGAGAGAAAAGTATCCATCCCTAATAGTGCTGTAATCAAGGCTATTAAGGCGAAAGAACCAGCTAGAAAGAACATAACTCCTATGATTTTTGCCAAGACGACAATCAGGACTTTCAGGATCTTTCCGAGTGCTTCGAAAAAATCACTGATGACGTCGCCTATATGCTTTCCCGCATTGTTAACCCTATCGCCACTGATGTCGTTTCTTTTTCCAAAATCTTTGATGTCATCCTTTATGTCGGTAAAAGATTCATTGACTTTTTTAGAAATGTTGTCTACCGTTACGGCTTCTCCGCGCATTTGTAGTTTCTCAGCGGTTGTTTTAGCCTTAGGAATAATGAGTGCCAAAATGATGTAAACCAATGGCCCAAAACCAAAAGCTACCGTAGAGACGACGAATAGTGCTCGTAGAATAATTGGATCCCAACCTAAGTAAGCACTAAGGCCGCTGCAAACCCCAAATAATAGTTTATCGTCAGGATCGCGGAAAACACGCTTCTCGTATTTTTTACCCGTGCTTCTTTTTTTGAATTCTTCCTCCATCTCCTCATCTTCAGAATCGATGTAGTCTTCTGGTTTTCCCATTATACCGATTACGGCATCTACGTCCTCGAGCACGATCACTTGCTTGTTATCTGTAATTCGCTCCGCAAAGAGTTCAGAAATTCTTAACTCTATATCTGCTATGATCTCATCTGCACTTTGATGTCCATCAAATGATGCGCGTATAGTTTTGAGGTATTTTTCCAGTGTAGAAAAGGCGTCTTCTTCTATGCTGAAAATGCGCCCGCCTATGTTTACGTTTATTGTCTTATTCATGATAGTCAGTTCTTGGTAATGGTTTGTTTAACTGCGAGAACCAGTTCATTCCAGGTTTGGCTCAATTCGCTTAGAAATTGTTCTCCTAGCTCAGTGAGCTTGTAGTATTTTCGAGGAGGACCCGATTTGGATTCCTCCCAGCGGTAGTCTAACAGACCCGCATTCTTGAGCCGAGTTAGCAAAGGATATAAAGTACCCTCCACTACAATGAGTTTTGATTCTTTAAGCTCGCCAATTATATCTGAAGGATACATTTCCTTCTGGCTGAGCAGCTGCAGAATCACAAACTCAAGGACTCCTTTCCGCATTTGCGCTTTTGTGTTTTCAATCTTCATATTGGAGTCGTTCTAATGTGTGAATTGGATGCTTGCAACCCTTGCCTAATGGGGTTGTGCATAATGCACCCGTTTTTGAATTTGCCATTTGTTTCGTTTGTTTAATGTTTAACCGATGCAAACATACTGAAATAATACAGTACTATGCAAAACAAAGTACCTTAATTTAACATAGTACTATTTGAGCGGTGCTAGCCGAGGATAAATGGTCGGTGGTAAACTTTTTTGAAACCTTCGTGGATGAACAGGGTATACTTTCAAGAAACTAGAACCCTTTACATGAAAAAGTTATTCTCATTATTGGTAGGCATTGCACTTGTTGCTCTAATCCAGTCCTGTTCAAGTGGACAAAAGCAATGCGCGGCATACACCAAGCATGACACGGGAAATCAACCGTCATATCACGAGGTGCAATAGAGAATTAAGCCTGCAAGCTTAAAATACACAAGACTGTTCTTTATAAGAGCGGTCTTTTTTGTTTCCTTTTAGCACGACTTTGCCAAACAGCTGGTTTTGTCATGATTTTTCCCACAGGCAAAAAGTCACGCCACAACCTCAAACCCTTCGATTTCAAGAATTCTACAAATATGCCATGCCTACAGCATGGGTTCGCACGGGTGGCGGAGCAGAGTTCGTCCTGTTGACATTACAACGCATAAGCACCTTCAAATTTTAAAGTTCACAAAAATCACTCTCTCAAGATATAGCTTGATATCGCACAGCAGCCGCATTTGCTCTGTTTACTAAAGGGACAGCCAGTTTACAATGCGTTATCAGCAAATTGATTTTTCCGAGTACTTGATAAGCCAACATAACATTATGTTAAGATTAACCTTAGCATTACGGAAGGTGAAGTGAGTCATATCTCGTTTAGTGAGAGGAGGTGGCCAAGTCTGCACGTTCGAACCAAACCGGACTCAGCAGATAGAATGCAGTTCACCGAAATTGGATCAACATCGTAAGAGTAAAATTTTGCCGCTTACGAAGAGATATAGGTAATTTCTTTGCTTTGTCGTTTTTTTTTTAGCTTCACTAAAAAGTGCTGAAATACAGTCGTTTTAGTACTAGTAAACCCTTAATATTTCAATCATGAAAACAAATACCAGCGTACTCACGCCACTTGTAGTTTTAATAGTGTCACTTCTCATGTTCTCTTGTACAAAAGAAGATATTGAAAGCCGACAGTTAACGAAAGTTGAGCAAAAAATCGATTTAGCTGTTGATGAAGGGAAGGCTTCTGAAGGTGGCAAAGTTACTATTCAATGCCAATCGACTTGTGATAATAGTCAATCAGATTGTATTATGGAAGGACAAGATCTTGTGGTTAGTTGCTCATGCACGGGGTGTACCATGATCCTAACAGTCCGAGATAAGCACGGTAATATTTTAGTAAATGAAGTAAAAGATTTGTCTTATGAAGTGAAGTATCTCGATTTCTTTCAAGAATTCATGGATGAACGCTTTGCAGGTGTTGCCTACGAAATTACTGAGGTAAGCATTGAGACCGGTGCTGATATGATTTCTGAACTTTACTCATATACGCTAGCCGATGGTGCCGATGGAACAATTCTTTACGCAGGAAAGGCTGACGGAACTACGGTAACTAAGATTGACTGCACAGGTTCATGTGGTTGTAAGGAGCAATACAATTTGGGTACCAATACTGCTTCATGCTCTTGCAGTGATTGTGTGATGTCGGTAACTACTGTTAAGAGCTAACGGCACTCATTGGATATTCTCTTTTGGCATTTTTTGAAAGCTCTGACCGCACCGCGTGGTCAGAGCTTTTTATTTAGTCGTGTAGATATTTATTTCAATGAAGATATCAAACAGATTTATACCGTTTTCAGCGCAAGCGATCCTATTAAAGTAACACTTCTGAATCTTGAGGTTAGCCATACTATCTTCTCTACTGCACTTGGAGGATAAGTTTTCTAACTTATAAATTTGATGCGAGCGGCTAGTGTTGTTGGGCAAATAAATTTCCGAAACTAAAAGCTACCTGCTAAGAATGGCTACTAGCAGTAGAGCATCGGCTTCCATCTAATCGTGATTTAAGAATGAATGCTTCGTCAAAATGCCTTTTGGAAATGTCGGGTTCTACTGATCTCCGCTCTCTGATGACAGATTAACGCCGTCATTGCACATTGGTCTCTGCAAGCTGACCTCTAAGAAATGCGTAATTTCGCGCCGTGAAAGCGGAGATAATTACGATAGGCGATGAGATTCTCATCGGCCAAACCATAGATACCAACTCAGCGTGGCTGGGTGAACAACTTCATTTAATAGGAGTTAAGCTCAATCGGATCGTTACCATTAGCGATACGCCCGAAGCTATTCTCGAATCCATTGATGACTCTTTTAATCAAGCTGACCTCATTCTGATGACGGGAGGCCTTGGGCCTACCCAAGATGATGTTACCAAAGAAACCTTAGCAGGCTATTTCGGGACTACCCTCGAGCGCAATCAGGACGTTCTTGATTCCATCGATTCGTACTTCGCATCGAAAGGATTGCAAATGCTCGAATCGAACCAAAAGCAAGCCGACCTTCCCAGAGACGCGAAAATTCTGCGCAACACCCGAGGCACAGCCATGGGTATGTGGTTTGAAAAGAACGGTAAAGTGTTGATCTCGATGCCAGGTGTTCCTTATGAAATGAAGGGAATCATGCGCGATCATGGATTGAGCATGATTCAAGACTTTTTCCCGACGAAGACCATCCTTCACCATACAATCCAAACTCAAGGGGTTGGCGAAAGTTTTTTAGCGGAAAAGATTAGCGATTGGGAAACTGCCCTAAGAAATGATGGTGTCGCACTGGCTTATTTGCCCTCGCCCGGCTTGGTTAAACTAAGGCTTTCAGCTTATGCTGAAAAGGGCAATAAAGAAATGGTCGCTGACAAAATAGCGCATTACATTTCAGAATTGTATAGGAGGATTCCCGAATATATTTTTGGCAGTGAGAAGGATACGGTTGCAAAAGCCATTCAAGACCTCTTCCAGTCTAGAGGTTTCACTTTGGCTGCTGCCGAAAGTTGCACAGGGGGTTTAATCGCCCATGAAATAACCTCGATCCCAGGCTCATCCGCTCATTTTTTAGGCTCTATGGTTACATACAGCAACAAAGCCAAGATGGCTGTTTTGGATGTGAAGGAAGAGACGATTAAAAAGCATGGAGCGGTGAGCGAAGAAGTGGTGAGGGAAATGGCGGAGGGGGCCAGACACAAACTCGGTTCAGATTTCGCAATTGCCACCTCCGGAGTGGCAGGTCCGGATGGAGGTTCTGAAGAAAAACCCGTTGGAACCGTGTGGGTTTCAATTGCAGGACCAAAAAAAACCTTAGCAAAACGGCTTAATTTGGGCAAAAGTCGAGAGCGAAACATCAGAATATCAATGCTTACCGCCCTGAATTGGTTAAGGCAAGAAATTATTTCAGGAAGCTTTGATTAATAAGAAGATAATACCGTTATTTGCACCCCACTTTTTACACCCTAAAGGACAGTAATCATGGCGAAAGCATGTGAACTTACGGGCAAAAAAGCAATGGTTGGTAACAATGTTTCATTTTCGAACAGAAGAACCAAACGACGCTTTGAGCCAAATTTGATAAAGAAGAAATTTTACCTCACTGTTGAGGATAAATGGGTTGAACTTACAATTTCAACCTCAGCGCTTCGAACCGTTAACAAGATTGGAATAGCCAAGGCTTTGAAAAGAGCTAAAGAAAAAGGCTATTACAACGGAAAATAAGAGCATAAATGGCAAAGAAAGGTAACCGCGTTCAAGTTATTTTGGAATGCACCGAGCACAAAGAGACGGGTATGCCCGGAACTTCTCGTTACATCACTACCAAAAATAGAAAAAACACTCCAGACAGAATGGAGCTGAAGAAATACAACCGTATTTTGAAGAAGCAAACCGTTCACAAGGAGATTAAATAATACTGAGTCATGGCAAAGAAGACCGTAGCAACACTCCAGACAGGTGGCGGAAAGAACCACTCAAAAGTGATTAAGATGATAAAGTCTAAATCAGGTTCTTACAGCTTTCGTGAAGAAATCGTTACCAACGATAAAGTCGGCGACTTTTTCACAGAAGACAAGTAGTCCTCCACGTAAATATTTAGAGCCTTTTTCCATATTTCGGGAAAAGGCTTTTCGCGTTTAAACACTGCATTCATGGGGATATTTAATTTTTTCTCAAAAGACAAAAAGGAAAAACTAGACGAAGGTTTGGAAAAAACCAAGACGGGTCTTTTTTCCAAACTTACCAAAGCCGTTGCAGGGAAGTCCAAAGTCGATGAAGAAGTTCTCGATAATCTGGAAGAAGTACTTATTTCCTCGGATGTAGGAGTCAACACCACTCTCAAGATAATCGGTCGTATTGAAGAGCGTGTAGCCAAGGATAAGTACCTCGGAACGAATGAACTCGATAAAATCCTTCGCGAGGAAATAGCGGCACTCCTCGAAGAGAATAATTCAGGAGAGGATACAGAATACAACATTCCCGAAGGGCACAAACCATATGTCATTATGGTGGTCGGTGTGAACGGTGTTGGCAAGACTACTACCATCGGGAAGCTTGCACATCAGTTTAAGAAGATTGGAAAAAGCGTAGTTCTAGGTGCAGCTGATACTTTTCGAGCGGCAGCGGTAGATCAGCTTATAATATGGTCAGAGCGAGCGGGTGTTCCCATCGTTTCTCAAGGTATGGGTGCCGATCCCGCCTCGGTGGCTTTTGATACCCTTCAATCTGCCGTTACCCAAAATGCCGATGTGGTTTTGATCGATACTGCTGGTCGTCTTCACAATAAGATCAACTTGATGAATGAGCTAACTAAAATCCGTCGAGTGATGGATAAAGTCGTTCCGGGTGCGCCGCATGAAGTACTTTTGGTACTCGATGGGAGTACGGGGCAAAATGCGATTGAGCAAGCAAGACAATTTACCAAAGCGACCGAAGTCACTGCTTTGGCACTCACAAAAATTGACGGCACAGCCAAGGGC
>Ga0222653_1000100_pt1 | contig 52811 bp, 34 predicted proteins | sample AntAcemetagen419_FD_179856 | JGI IMG/M metagenome (GOLD analysis project Ga0222653, IMG submission 179856) | Saline water microbial communities from Ace Lake, Antarctica - #419 | ecosystem: Environmental > Aquatic > Non-marine Saline and Alkaline > Saline | place: Antarctica: Ace Lake...
GCTTTTCCCGCTCCGGTAGTGCTTTGCCGGTGTCAGGGCGCCTGAGAGGGGGGTATCGATTTCCACTGAAAATCCTACCCGGGAGAACCCCTCGCGCGCTGCCTCCAAAAGCCATTCAGGCGTATGGAATGAATCCGTCATTCGCAGCAGTTCCCGGGCAAGGCCGTCGTCGGAAAGGAGAAACGGCTCCCGATATTGCGCCGGAATTTCCGTGCTGCTGTGGGGAATGTGCCGGATGGATGAGATCATGTGTTTGAGGTGTCGCGGGTTTACGAGTTCGCGGGCCGGGGATTATCGAAACGTCCCCGCACCGTCGCGATGAGGATATCCGCCCTTGGTGCCTCGATCATTTGGCGAATGGTTTCGGCAAGAACCGAAATGGCGTCTTTGTTCTTGAGCTGATCAGCGGGAACGGAAAATCCCGTCGGTGTCTTTTCCTCGTAGATGTGGACGACAAAGGCTACCGCGTCGGAGAGTTCCCGATTGCGGGACTTCCAGCATTCGGCGAGTTGCCGGGCCGTCACCTCCGGAGTCTTTGGCCACCGTTTTCCTTTACGAATCTCCAGCTCGATGACGCCGGAATCATAGGAGATCAGCTCCGAGGACAGTCCACCATGCATCCGGTAGAGCTTGTCGATGCTGGAGACGTGACGTTGCGAGACGGCTTTGATATCAATCTTATCTTCCATTCCTCCACAAAACAGGGAGAAGGGGATCAAAGAAAGTTGAGTCGCTGTCATACAGACCTGTTTCCGTGTCATACGTCGTGGCCGGAAATGTCTAGAGAATAGCCCACGTGATCGGAGAGAGGTTTTCCGTCTTCGCCCCGCGCTGGGAGAACTCGCAGGGGGGGTGTTTTGAGGGAGGGCGTGAGCGCGAGATGATCGATAAAGGGTTCACCAATTTCTGGAAGAATCCCGGGTGTCGCGATGTCGAGACCTTCGAGCGCTTCCATGAGCGACTCGAAAGCTATATCAGGTTGTCGTGTTCGGGGGATCCGCTGATTCCAGTCGCCTGAGACAAGCAGCGGCTCAGGCTAGCGGCGAAGCTCGGCGAGGATCGGTGCGAGGCCCTTGAGAAAAGTCAGGTGGTCCTCCCACGGTTTGCGGTCACGTCTCCCGGTGGAAACATGAGCCATGCTCCAGGGGATGCAGAGTGCGACGATACGATAGCCTGCCGTTACTCCGGAGATGAAGCGGCCTCCGGGGAGTTTGGATTCTTCCGCCTGCGACACATCGGTCCACGGGTCTAGGCTCCAGAGGATTACCTTTCTCCGCCCTCCTTCGTTTTCATAGCTACTCTCGTCAGAGCTGGTGACTACATGGCCGTTTTCCGGAACGATGTCTGGATAGGCTTCCGTCAAGCAAGCGACATCAGGTTGGTGGGTGGCGATCTGATCTGTTACCCGGTCTCCCCGTGTCGAGCCCGGCTTCGCCCACTCGGTGTTCCAGTTGAGCACCCTCACGAAACCACCTTTCCCTGACCCTCTGGTTGTTGCTCCCTGCAGAACTTGGCAAAGCGAACCGCGAGTCTCTCAAGCTCGGAGCGCTTCACCAGGACCTCCCTCCAATCGACGGGGATACCGTCCTCCCCATGGATCAACCCGGCAAGGGCACCTGTCACGCAGCCGGTCGTGTCGGTGTCGTCTCCGAGATTGATCGCGCCGAGGACGGCCTCACGGAAGGTATCGTGTTTCTCATTGAGCCAGAGGGCCGCCTCCAGCGTGTCAACAACGTGCCCGGTTCCGTGAATGTCCGATTCCTCCCTTGAGAAGAGTGGGTCCGGATGCCAACTCTCGAAGCGGGGGCGCTCGTCGAGGGAGAAATCCCATCGCATGTCCATGACTTGCCACGCAAAGGCAACCGAATCCTGGATCGGGTTGCCATGAAGCAATTCACTGACGACGAGGCAGAAAAAGGCGCAGCTCATCCGTGACCTCTCGTGGGCATGAGTGAGAGCACTCATTTGCGAGGCCTTTTCGACGAGATCCGGATCGTTGGCATAGGCAAGCGCCACCGGCAGGATCCTCATGAGCGAGCCATTCCCATTCGACCACTCCTCTGATCCTCCGCACTGCGTAGCGGGTGTTCCGGAATCAAAACGTCGAATGGCCTGACTGGTGGCATTGCCGACATCGAAGACAGAACCGTGCGGGGTGTGCCTTGCGCTATTGAGCCATGCGGAGAATTCCTCCATCGCCGCAACTGGCGAGTAGCCTCCTGCTTTGAGAAATCCTTCCATGGTGGCGAGAATCATCGAAGTGTCATCCGACCAGGTTCCCGCCGGTTGGTGGTGGCTGCCGAATTCCCGCATATCGGTGACAGGATCATTCTTCCTCGACTCCCGTCCTGCGAACTCGACAGGGACACCCAGGGCATCTCCGACAGCTGCTCCGAGCAGGGCACTGCGGATCTGATTTTCCCTCGACTCAACAGGGTTGAATGACCGAACAAACCCTCTTTGCTCATCGGTTTCCGGGCTTTCTGACCACTCGGATTTGGCGCAGGCCTGCCAGCGGTTGACGAGCAGGGCCAATGCTTCTTCACCGTCGAGATCGAAGAGATCCCGCAGCGCACACCCTGCCACTGTTCCGGTCCGCCCGCGCCCGCCCCAGCAATGGAGATAAATCGTTTTGCCCTGGTGCCGGGCCAGCCGGATCGTCCGGAGAATGGAGCGCATCTCTTCCTGACTTTTCGGAACGGAAACATCGCGGATCGGAAACCGATGGAATTCCAGTTCTTCAGAATCGATGCCGAGTTTACCTGCTACATCCAAGGCAATGGTCGTGTAGGGCTTCAGCTCGCCTTCCTCTGTCAGATCGATAAAGACACGAGCCCCGGCGCCGAGGATCGCGCTCATTCCTTCGTGATCTTCGAGGTCATCAAAGTCGCGGGGATATTCGCCGCAGAGGATGCGACCCGGTTCGAGCCAGTAAGAGTTGGGGAAGGGGGAGGTCATTTGGTCACCGGAGATTTCCCAAACGTTCGGGGCTTGTGTTGAGTGTTGTGTCCGCTTCCCGGGAAATCGCATCATGCTCCGCGTTTGATAGGGGAACAAATTTGCGGGCATCAAAAATCACCTCTTGATAAGTGTCGGATGGATTCCTGATTTCTTCGAGAAGAAGACCAACCCCACAGTAGCCGGATTCCGGGTGCCGACCCAAATTCACCGCCCTGATCGTATAGACGATTCCTGTGGCGGGACATTCATTTCCCCACTCCCAGAATCCACCGGAGACCCTCCCGTTTACGCAGCGGACCTGCTGACCAATTTGAAATGCGATCATTGTTTTCTAAGCAAATTGTAAAAATTAAAGGGCGTCCTAGCTATAGTTTTTCAGGCTCGCCGCGAGGGAAGCACGAATTGTCTGTTGAAGTGTTGCCGGCTCCATCACCTCGACTTGTGGACCCCAGCTCAGGATCCAGCGGCTGATTTCCTCGAAACCGCTCAGATCGAATACGATTTCGAGAACTTCCTCTTTCCTGCCCATCCACTTTGTCTGCTGGCTTGGATGCCAGCGTCGCTCGGAAACCATTCTCGCAGCCCAGCCGGTGAACCGCAGGCGAATGCGCTGCCGCTTTTCCTTGTCCTCGGGATTGTGCCAGACCCCGAAGCTTCCGCCGAGATGTTCGGTCAGAGCAAAGTCGGCAGGACGTGCAAAACGAGTCTTCATCACCCGCACCGCCTTCATCCGCTGCAAGGCAAAGGTGCGTCTCGCCTTGCGATCTTCGTCATACCCGATCACATACCAGCCGCCATCGAAATCGGCGACGTGGAAAGGACGGACCGATCGTGATTCCCAGTCCTCCCGTTCGATCTTACGGTAGTCGAATCGGAGAGTTCGGCATTCCAGCACGGCGCGGGCGACCTTTTCAAAGAGGCGAACGTCGGCCGGGACGACCCCGGGATCTTTGACCGAGAAGGCCTCATCGAGATCCGACCAGTGAAAAGAGACTTCTCCCTGCAAAGCCCCGGAGAGCCGCTTGAAGCTGTCCCGCAGCGTCGCTTCCAGCGGAGATCCCTGGAGCGGCTCCACCGCTTTCCGTGCCAGAAAAAGCGCCACGACATCCTCCACCGTGTATCGCATCATGGGGAATTCATGCACGGGCCGCTCGTAGAAATACCCGTGCTTCGCCCCGTCGTAGGCGAGAGGGAGGCCTAAGTCATTCTGCATGAAGGTGATGTCCCGTTGGACCGTCTTCTGCGTCACCTCGATCTGCTCGGCGAGCTGGCGGCAATTCGGGAACCGGCCCCGTTGAATCGCCTCGTGAATTGTGAAGATCCGTTCGATAGGGCGGCGGGTATCGCCCTTGCGGGATTTCCTGATTTTTGGGGCGGCTTTCTTCGCTGGCATCGTGAGAACTATACACCATGGGTCACCCCGTAGTGGTCCGATGCTAAACTCGTCATTTTTCACCCGTAGAATGACGAATCTTTCCACCCCCCTGACCCTGCGGTTGACCCACCCCCGGTGTAGGATGAAATCATGATGTTACCACCACCGCCCCGGGCCTGGGTTGATTGGACTGTCCCCACGGATGAGCAGGGAGAAGAGATTGGCGTCGCGTCCACGTCTGAGTCTTACCGTTTCTACCTGCGCTGGCTCGCCGATTACCTCTACCAAACGGATATCCCGGTGCCGGAGTGTCAGGAGGCCATGGTCGAGAGATATTCGTCGGAAGACGGGGCGGAGTCTGCGGTTTTCGACCTCGGAGATACGATGGGAATCCTCCTCGATGACATGGAAAGTCTTGAGCGCCGCAGCTTGGAGGGCACGTCCTGGGAAACGATTCATGCCGAGGAGATGGGATTCTGCGGGGAATATTCCGAGGAGGAACGCGAGACAATCACTGAAGAGGATTTCTGCGTTTCGCAGGAGGATTACGAGCGCATCAGCCGGGAAGCCAAAGAGTCCCGGAAGATGCCTTCTCATATCAAACACGCCGACATTCCGTTTCGGGCTGTCTTTGCCTCGCTCCTGAAAGAGGTTCATGAACCTGAGGAACGATATCGGCTTCTCGATCGATTTTATTACAATCTCAATGAGAGTGCTTCAAAATAGAATGCAGCAGCGGCTCTCGTCGAAATGAGCCCATCCCCCTGCGTTTGTCCCACCCCCTGTGGCAATTTTGGATATGAGCACGAAACCCACGACACCACCCGTCACCGAAATCGCCTTCATCCTTGACCGTTCCGGATAGATGAATCCGCATGCCGAGGCCGCTGTTGCCGGCTTCAATCAATTCCTTCGTGAGCAGCAGGAGGTCGACGGCATCGCCCGGATCACCCTGGTGCTTTTCGATGATGAATACGAGGTCCCGGCCGACAACCTGCCGGTCAGTGAAGTGACCTGCCTCGATCAGGAGACCTACCGTCCGCGCGGAACGACCGCGCTTCTCGATGCGATCGGTAAGACGATCAAGAGCTTTCAGAAGCGGATCCAGGATCTGCCGAAGAAGAAGCGTCCCGACCAGGTGATCTTCGCGATTTTCACCGATGGGCTCGAGAACGCCTCGTGCAAATATGGATGGCAGGACATCGCCGACAAGATCCGAAAGCGTCAGGAAAAGGACGGCTGGGAGTTTCTTTTCCTCGCCGCCGGTCAGGACGCCATCGCCACGGCGGCCCAGATGAATATCCACGCCCACAACGCGGCGACAGCCTCTGTTGGTGAAACCGGGGTGCGCGGGTCACAGCGTGCGATGAGCCGTAAGGTCCGGGCGATGCGGGAGATGGATGCGAATTCTGCGGATTTGAGTGCGCCGATGGCGGATATCCTGCGTGAGGAAGAGGGGAGGGAGGAATAAATCTGCCTTACTTATTTGCGGAGAATCTTCGCTCCCCTGATTTTCTCGATCTGTTAGCCTACGTTCCTTGAGCCTCTTATTTTGCAGCTCCCGTGACGGCGCTCCGTGTCCCTCCAGCCGGAGGGGGTCGGGGCGACTGGCCTGTGGCCCGGACGGGCCGGTTATCCTCGATCACAAGATTTTCCCGGGGAAAAGGGAGGATTGGGAGGAGAAGGCGTTGGGATATTCGGGGCAACTGGCGGCGTATGCGGGTGCTTTGGCTGGAAGTGGGGCCGCCCGATGCCTAATCCATCTTACAAGCAATGGGACCGCAGTGGAGCTAGAAGTTAGTGCCAGAGAAGCTGGTAATTCGGCAGGTACTAACTGACTAGCGCTGTTGCCAGAAAGACTTGATACTGTTTACTCTCTCAAGAAGCTATTTACTCACTCCCCTGATAATTTCTAAATTGATGTCACTTCAATCGCATTGCACGCCACGACCCTCTGTTTTTGCGGCTGACCGTCGCGCTACCGTTCTCAGTCTTGATACTTTTCTGGGAGGAGAGGTAAACGGAGGAGAGTTTTTCGAGGAAAACTACTTCACGGCAGGAATGAGCACGCTCATTGAACGGGCCTTCAAACATCTGGCCGGGAATGGCTCGGGCTCTTCGGTTTTTCTTCTTTCCCAGGCCATGGGCGGAGGAAAGACCCACAGTATGATTGCGCTGGGGCTGCTTGCGCGTGAGCCGGATCTCCGCAAAAAGATCCTTGGAGACGAGAACCCGGCTCCATCGCTTGGGAAATGTAACGTCGTTGGATTCAATGGCCGCAGCACCGATGCTCCCGGCGGAATCTGGGGTTCGATTGCTGAGCAACTGGGGAAAGGAGAGCAGTTTGCTCGTTACTGCTCCCCACTCCTGCAGGCTCCCGGCCCGGAAGCCTGGAAACAACTCTTTGGCGACGAGCCGGTAGTGCTGTTTCTCGACGAGTTGCCGCCCTATCTCGAATATGCTGTCGCTGTCCCTGTCGGAAACGCAAACCTCGGCACGGTGACCACTGCCGCACTCGCCAATCTCTTCGTTGCTGTTGCGGATATGGAGAACGTTTGCCTCGTTCTCTCGGATTTGGCGGGATCAAACTACAGCGTCGGGCAATCCAATCTCGAAGCTGCGTTCACCCGATCTGTCGGCAGCATCACCTCCGAGGCCAAACGCATTGCCGTCCCGATTACACCGGTGAACCCGAACGGCGACGAGCTTTACCACATTTTGCGGAAGCGTCTTTTTTCTGCGATCGCTCCCGAGGGGGAGATCGTGAAGGTTGCCGAAAGCTACCGCGATGCGCTGGCCGAGGCTGGTCGGATGAATCTCACCTCGACGACACCTCAATCTCTCTACACACGGCTGGTCGATTCCTATCCCTTCCATCCGGATTTGCGGGAACTGGTGGGGAAGTTCAAGGAAAACGAGGGCTTTCAGCAAACCAGGGGCGTGATTCGACTCATGCAAATTGTCGTCTCTGATCTCTGGAAATCGAAGAAGGCGGACGGTATGGAGCTGATTCACCCCTATGACATCGATTTGAATGTCGATGAGATTGCCTCCGAGATCCGTACGATCAACACGAGTCTGAGCGAAGCGATTGCGCACGATATCGCTCACGAGGGAGATGCCGAGGTCGAGCAGATCGATGCGGCGAATGGGAATTCCGATGCCTCCGATGCGGCGCGCGTGATTCTAATCGCATCTTTATCGACCACGCCGGGAGCTGTCCACGGGCTCCGCGAGTATCAACTCGTCGACTGTCTCCAGCGTCCAGGGCGGGACCTCTCGACCTTCAAAGCCAATGTTCTCGACAAGCTCGCGACACGAGCCTGGTATCTGCACAACTCGGCGGACGGACGTCTCTTCTTCAAAAATCAGCAGAATCTCGCTGCCAAGCTTCGCTCCACGGCACTTTCTCTTCACTCCGAGACCGTGGACCGCATGCTGCGCGAGCACTTAGAAGACTACTTCGCCGCTTCGCTCCGAGATTGCTACCAGACCGTGAAAGTCCTTCCTCCACCCGATGAGGTCGACATCGAACAGGACAAGACCACCCTCATTATTGTTCGCCCCGGCGGTCAGGCCAATCAGCTTCCCATCTCATCGGACTGGCAGGAATGGTGGAATCAGCAGGCTTATAAAAACCGCGTGCTCTTCCTGACCGGATCGCGAGACACCTTTCAGCAGGTCATTGATTCGGCGCGGCAGACTCGAGCCCTCGACAGCATTGAAGATGATCTCAAGGCGGAAAGTACTGCTGCCGATGACCCGCAGTGGCGTGCCCTCGATATCCTCCGGGATCGAGTGGGATTGCAGTTTACGTCAGCCTTGAAGGAGGCGTTTGACCAGATCGTTTATCCCTCGATCAATTCCGCCCTTCGCTCGAGCGGTGTCGATCTTGCTTTCGCGGGTAATACGAGTGGGGAGGCGACGATCCGGCATACCCTGGAAAGCGCTCAGAAGTTCACCGCCACGATCGACGATGACAGCTTTCGTTCGCGAGCCGAGGCGCGACTCTTCGGCGGGGCGGAAAGCAAAGTCGTCCTGTGGTCCGACTTCAAGCGTGCCGCAGCCGTAAACACGAGTTGGCCGCTTCACAAGAGTTCCGCTCTCGATGATCTAAAGGCGGAGTGCCTGCGCCGGGGCCTTTGGCGGGAGGAGGGAAATCACATCCGTCGTGGCCCATTTCCTCCGGCTGACCCGGAGGTGGCGATTCGGGAACTCTCTTCAGAAGAAGACGGAAACGGTCGCACTTATTTGAAGATTGAGCCCCTCCATGCCACCTCGCTCGCGTTCGAAACCGGTGACTCCGACCCGACCCCGTCCTCCGGCCCGGTCCCGACCCCGACCCGATTTGAGGCGACCGGTCTTCGCTATCGCTTCATTTCCTACGATGCGGAAGACTTCACCCGCGTGAGCAAGGTCAAAGAGTGGACCGCCCGGCTCCGCGTAAAATATCACCTGCATCATCGTGGTGACCACTACGAGGTAGAGCTGCGTGCGCTTCCCCAGTCGGGAGAGGTCAAGATCCGATACACCACCGACGGATCCTCGCCTACCAGTGCCGGTTCTGCTGTTTACGACGGACCCGTTCGCATTCCCGACGGCTGCCGCGTTCTCTGTGCGATGGCAGTTGCCCCCGGGTATGAGTTGAACTCCGAGACCATTCGCGTCGCCATCCCCCAGAAAGGCGAAGAGGATCGCTCCCTTGATCCGGCGATTCCGGCTCGTTGGAACCAGACCACTAAGCTCGATGAGGCCGGAGCAGTTTGGGACTTGATCGGAAAATTGGAAAATGCCGACCGTGTCCTTACCTTCGATATCGGAATCACCGCCGAAAGCTCCGACGGAGCGCAAAATATAGAGTACTCCGGCGCGATCGAAGGCGGCTATGATGCAGCGGCACTTAAGGAAGTCGCGAAAAAGCTCCAGGAAATGGTCGGCGGGGGAAACCTCCGCATGACAATTGGCAGTTTGCATTTCCCTACTGGCCAGGGACTGCTCGACTGGCTAAAATCCTGTGACCAGTCCTTCGATCTCAATCGAGTCACCCAGTAGCACATGCCTCCTCGTAAAAAAGTTTCCCCGAATCGAAAAGTCACCGGCCTTGGTTTTCTTGCCAAAGAAGCGCGTCATGGCTTTTTGATTCAGGTTCCAAAAGGATCGGGAAAAGGCGATCTCATCAGCATCAGTGAGCATCGTGGAGACGCTCTGGACCGGATGGAGGGAGCTGCCTACGATGAGAGCGCTCCGGTTCCTCAAAGCCTCACCGATTCAGGACTCCGTGTTGTCATTGATCGTGGTCGCTGGCTCGCCCTCGCTCCGGCATTCTGGGCCGATGCAAATCGCCGCCTCCGCGCCAATGGCCTGCCGAATTCCAAATTTGTGAAAAACCCATCCAAACCGGTCCCGGTGCATCCCTCCCTCGGGAAGGAACTCTGCATCCTCTGCTGGGCGGTCGAGGAAGCCTCACCCGATGACATTCCCAATGCTCTGCGCAACTGGGAGGCCCTTGCTCCCGAAGAGCGGTGGTGGCTTTTTACGATGACCGTGGCGACGACGGGACAGGCGATGCAAAAAGGCATCGGCTGGCGCAAAGCCTTGCGGGCCGCATTGGCTGACAACCCTTTTGTGAAGGGTGAAGGACTCTCCCCGAAAGCGCGACGTGAACTCCTCGGGCATTCGCAGATGACGCTCGATCTTTGATTTTCCCCCATGCCCTCTTTTATTGAAACCCAGTTCCCCATCGCCCGCCTTTCCGCTGAGGCTTACAAGGAGCGCAAGGCGAACAACAGCCAGACTCTGACCCGGCTCGGGAAATGGTGGGGGCGGAAGCCGCTCATCCTCGTGCGGGCTTCCATCGTCGGAATGCTCATGCCGGCGTCGGATGATCCGAAGCGGGATCGCGAAATTTTTCTCAAAATCCTCACGATGGATGATGCCGGGACTCTCGCGCGCTGGCGGCGGGATAAAAAGTTCAGCGTCACCGAACTCGGGCTTCTCGCCACGAAAGCTGAGCGGCAGTGTTGGAATGAACTTGATCTTCTCGTCGAGGAGGCGAAGCGGGAAGTGGAGCGTCTCCGCCTCGCGAGCAAAGAGCTTGTCGGTGCATCGGAGAAGGAAAAGACGAGCGCCCGCGCTGCGATCGACAAAGCGGTCGAGTCGGTCGCCCTGCGGGACGGGGCGCTGAAGTCCTATGTCGAAGAGCTCCAGATCGCGGTCTTTTCCCGCCAGCCCTACCCGGAGCGGTTGCGACGCTGCGAGCGACCGGAGAATGTCGAAGGCCCCTCGCCGGAGGCGTGGGTGGAGATCAATGCGCACCTCGGCACGAGCGCGACGAGTCTCCCCGAGCTTGTCGAGGAGCTGGGTCAGCGGACTTTTGGCCACACTCCGCGTGTTGGCGACAGTTTCTGCGGGGGCGGATCGATCCCCTTCGAGGCGGCCCGGATCGGGTGCGAGGCCTTCGGGTCAGACCTGAATCCGGTCGCCGGTCTGCTCACCTGGGCGAGTCTGAATCTCCTCGGCGGTGGCCCCGAGGTGCAGGAGGAAGTGATGAAGGTTCAGGCCCAGGCGCTCGCCGAAGCCGATCGCCAGATCACGGAGTGGGGGATCGAGCACAACAAGCGCGGAGAGCGGGCCGATGCCTTTCTTTACTGTGTCGAGGTCAAGCCCGAGGGCTGTGACTACTACATCCCACTTGCCCCGAGTTGGTTGGTCGGGGAAAAGTCGAAAGTCGTCTGCGATTGGAAGCGCGTCGAGGGCTCGGATCGTTTGAAGCCGGAGATCCGGGTGGTCGATGCCGCGACGGTGAAGGCTTATAAAGGGAACAAACAGCAAGGGGCTACACCGAGGCATGCCACCATTGTTGATAGTCGCGTCATTGATCCCTTTGACAGTGAGCGATCCTGGTCCGTGGAAGGTCTCCGGGGAACGGAGGGATTGCGACGCTGGTCAAATCAGGATCTCATGCCGCGAGAAGGAGATGTTTTTCAGGAGCGCCTCTATTGCCTCCGCTGGATCGATGCCAAAGGAGAGAAGCGCTATGCCGCGCCCGAAGAAGCGGATCTGGAGCGGGAGGCAAAGGTGCTGGAATTGCTCAAGGAGCGTTTTGGTGAGTGGCAGGGGAAAGGATGGATTCCGGCGAAAGAGATTCCGGAAGGTGGAGACGAAACCGCGCGCTTATACCGCGAGCGAGGCTGGACTCACTGGCATCAGCTTTTCACACCGCGGCAGTTGTTGACGCATGGCTTGCTTGCAATGTTGGCGAACAATCATGCGCGAACTGTGATTGAAAAAGTGGGTAGTTTTTTGGGATTAGGAAGAATCGCTGACTGGGATTCACGACTCGGGGCATGGATGTTTCACAAAGGGAATGAGAAAGGAAATCAGGTCTTTTACAATCAAGCCCTGAACTGCCATTATAATTATTCGGGGCGTGGGTTTGTAAAACTTGATGATACTTTTCAAGTACTGAAGAAGAATCCCTTTGCCGAATTAGCAGGTGTTCAGAATATTTCGGCAATCGACGCGCGCGACCTCCGCGAAACCTGCGATCTCTGGATCACCGATCCACCTTATGCCGATGCCGTGAACTACCACGAACTGGGTGATTTCTTTCTCGCCTGGTATGATAAAGCCCTCGCGCAGACCTTTCCTGAGTGGACGCCAGACGCCCGCGCCGAACTCGCGGTGCGGGGTGACGGCGACGACTTCCGCCATTCCATGGTCGAGATCTATCGCAATCTCGCTCGCCACATGCCGGACAACGGTCTCCAGATGGTGCAGTTCACCCATCAGGACCCTGCCGTCTGGGCTGACCTCGGGATGATCCTCTGGGCCGCCGGTCTCAAAGCGACCGCCGCCTGGACGATCAGCACCGAGACCGAAGCGGTCGGCATCAAAAAAGGCAACTACGTCACCGGCACCGTCTGTCTCGTCCTCCGCAAGCGCACTTCTCCCGAACCCGGCTTTCTCGACGAAGTCTATCCCCTCGTCGAAGATGAAGTCCGCCGCCAGATCGCCTCGATGCAGGCGCTCGATGAGGACGGTGAACCCAACTTCAACGACGCCGATTATCAGCTCGGGGCTTACGCCGCCGCGCTCAAAGTGCTCACCCAATACGCCACCCTCGACGGACGCGAAGTCGAGCACGAGGTCTTCGCGGTCCGTGACCGCAAGTCCAAGAGCGACTTCGAGATCGTGATCGAGCGAGCCATCGAAATCGCCTGCGACACTCTCGTCCCGCGAGGCCTCGAGACCCGCTGGCGCGATCTTTCCCTCGTCGAGCGTTACTACCTCCGTGCTCTCGACATCGAAAGCCGGGGAGAGCGCCGCAAAGGCATGTATGAAGAACTCGCCCGCGGCTTTGGCGTCAACGACATTCGCCCCCTCCTCAAGAGCGACAAAGCGAACGGGGCCCGCATGCACACCCCGAGCGGCTTCGCCGCTTCCCACCTCGCCCCCGTCGGCGACGTCGAGGACGCCGTCACAACCCTCCGGCCCGGTCGCGCCGCGAGTGGCTCGGCGCATCCTTTCGCCGCCTCGCCCCTGCGGCATCTCCTTTTCGCTCTCCGCGAAACCACCGCCGCTGATCAGGATCCCGAACCCGGGCGTCAGTATCTCCGCGACACCTTCGGCCAAAGCTACTGGCAACGCCGCGAGAACTTCATCGGACTTCTCGAATGGATCGCCGCCCTCGGCAACGCCGAAGGCATGACTAATTGGCCCAAAGACTCCGAATCCGCCCGCATCCTCGCCGGACGTTTGAGAAATGACCAGGGGTAGACGATGGTAATCCCGTGACACCCCTGAGACTTCCGCCCGCCCAAGCATGACCACCGAAGCTGACATTCCCCCTTTTGACCGCGGTGCCGAGTGGGTCCGTGCCGATTTTCATCTCCACACGATCAAAGATCCGGGGCAGTCTCGCACCTTTCGCTCCGAATACCGCGAGCCGGAGCGGGAGAATGACTTTCCGAAGGACTGGATCGAAAGACTCAAGGAAGAAGCGGTTCGCGTCGCCGTGATCACGAATCACAATCACTTTGACCGTGACGAGTATAAAGCTCTCCGCAAGCGAGGCGCAAAAGAGGATATCCTCGTCCTCCCCGGGGTGGAGCTGGGCATCAAAGAGGGTGCCGGCGGCATCCATACCCTGATCGTTTTTGATCCTGAGACCTGGGTCTTCAACGAGCAGAACGACGACCGGATCAAACGCTTCCTCGATGGACAGTTCAACGGAGTTCCCAACGAAGGGAGCCGCACCAAAGACGATCTTTGCGGATGCCTTGAAGCGCTCGATTCCTTCGGGCACGATTACTTTCTCGTGTTTGCCCACGTCGAAAGCGACAACGGGTTTCTCAAGGAACTCGATGGTGATAATCTGACCCACGTGATCGAACGCTGCGGGAAGCGCTGGCAGGAGCGTATCCTCGGCTTGCAAAAAGTGAAGCGCCCTGATCTCCTCGCGCCCCGGTGGCCCACGAGTCTACCCATGCCTGCCTTTGTCGAGGGATCGGATCCAAAAGGGATCGCCGATGTCGGAGTGCAGGAGCGTGGCTGCTACGTCAAGATCGGGGAACTGAGTTTTGCCTCGGTGAAGTTTGCGCTCCATGACTGGCAGCAGCGGGTTTCTACGACTACGTCGGAAGGCGAAGTCACCCCCCGTCTCCATCGGATTGCTTTCACAGGGGGATTGCTCGATGGTCAGGAGTTTTCCCTTTCCGATCAATTGACATGCTTGATCGGTTCTCGCGGCAGCGGCAAGTCGAGTGTCGTTGAGTGCCTTCGCTACGGTCTCGGTCTCGAACCGGGAGAGTCCGATCTGAAATACAAAAATGCGCTCGTCTCGGCGATGCTCGGAAACGGCGGAGAAGTTTCGATCACCGGAATCACGAGCGATGGGGCCGCCTTTGAAGTGCGTCGCCCGCTTGGTTACGATCCGGTCGTTTCACTGGAAGGGGCTTCGACCCGTCTCAGGCCGATCGATATTTTCCCTGAGCTGCTTTATTTTGGCCAAAAGGATCTCGGCCATCGTCATGAAGGGTTCGAAGATGATCTCTTCGCCAAGCTCGTCGGGCGTCGCCCCGTCGAGGAGCGGACTCTCGAAGAAAACCAAATCGCCGCCGTGAAGCAATCGGTCGAAGAGTGGCGCTCAGTTCTGCGAGCCAGCGAGAAGGAAAAGGAATATGCGCAGGAGGAAGAGAAGCTCCGCCACCAACTCGCCGTCTTTCGGGAAAAGGGAGTCGAGAAGCAGCTCGAAATGCTCACCGCCTTCGACGCTGACAAGCGAAGTCTCGCCGAGTTCATCGGCCAGTTGGAATTTCAGCGCAACAAGCTCAGGCAAGCTCCCGAAGACTGGGCCGAGCTGGAGGAAGACTGGCCCGTTTTTCGCAGTGAATTTCTAGCAGAAGAGGCGACCCGGGTCGCCGCGAGTAAAGAGGCGTTTCAGGAGATCCGGAAGAATTATGAGGCCACTTTGACAAGAATCGCCGTCCTTCTCGAGACGCTTCGGGAAGCACTTAAGAGTCTTCAGGAAAAAGAGCGGGAGCGGCAGGAAGAGTTTGCAGCTCTGCAACGGGATATCGATGCACCGGGGCTGAATCTGTCCGAATTTCGCCAACTAAAATCGCGGCACGATCAGCTCGTGAAACTTCTCAAGGCAGCCGGAAACCGCCAGCAGATGGCGGAAGAGGCGCTCGTCAAAGTATCGGAGACAGCACGGGCGTTGCACGATCTCTGGCGGGAGTGGCACCGTCAGGAGCACGAACAACTTGAGCAGAAGAGTGGGCCGATTCCCGCAGAACTCAAGCTCAGTATCACCCTCGAAGGAAATCGCGAAGCGTTTCGGCAGTTTCTAAAGAGCATCTTTTCCGGCAGTGGATTTCGTACGGCCTCAATTGACAAACTAGTCGACGAATATGCGAATGGGTTTGTCCTTTTTCAGCAACGAACCGCTGCAGTGGAATTGCTCGGCGATACCGCTGATGCGACCAAATTCTGGGGCTTATTTAAAGATCATCTCGCGGAGATTCTCACCTTTCGGGTTCCGGATGAGCGACTTGTGACCTTCGAGGGCGTGCCGATTCAGGATCTCTCACTGGGCCAGCGAGCGACTGCGCTTTTGCAATTGCTGATGTCGCTGGAAGATCACCCTATTTTCCTGATCGATCAGCCCGAGGACGATCTCGACAACGAAACGATCTTCCGCCATGTCGTGGAGCCTTTGCTCGCGGCGAAGGGGCGAAGCCAGTTTATCATCGCGACGCACAACCCGAATATTCCCGTGCTCGGAGATGCTGAACTCGTTCACGCCTGTCGGGAGCGCGATAAGGCCAGCTATGGACATGATTCTGGGAGCCTCGACTCGGAAACAACACGAGACGCGATCGTTTCGATCATGGAGGGCGGTGCCCAGGCCTTCGAACAGCGTCAGAAAATTTACAGCCAATGGACGAATTCACTGTAAGGGAGGAACTCCTCAAGGGCGAGGACAGTACTCGTCAGTTCAAGCGGCAGCTCGATAGCCAGGACCATCTTGCGAAGGAAGTGGTCGCGTTTCTCAACACTCGAGGTGGGGAAATCTATGTAGGCGTGGAAGATGACGGGTCGGTCTCCGGGGTCGCTGCGGAAGCGCTCCACAACCTACCAAATCTGATCTCAAATGCGTGTTCGCAATGTGTGAATCCACCTTGTTCTGTCCTGACCTTTAACGTGAATACCGCCGATGGTATCGTCGTTGTGATCGAGGTTCCTGATGGCCCGGACAAGCCGTATCAGGATCGAGAGAAACAATTCTGGGTCAAGAAGGGGGCTGATAAGCGACGGGTCACTGAGACTTCAGAGTTGCGGCGGCTTTTTTCTCAGGGACATATCGCTTACGCAGATGCCAGTCCGGTTCCGGGCACGAGCCTCGCAGATCTCGATCTTACCGCCTTGGGAGCATTCTATGAGGAACGTTTCCCGAACGAGGGTTTGGCGGAAGAGCCCGAAGAATTGACTCGCCAGTTGCAGGGGATTCGGCTCATGAAGGAAGAAACTCTCGGAATGGCAGCAGTGCTTCTGTTCGGGAAAAAGCCGTCGATCCTCCTCCCCGAGTTTGTAACAAAAGCGGTGTGGTTCAAAGGAACGAAGCGAGGCGGAACCGAGTTTTACGACAACCGAAGATTCGAGGGAACCCTACAGAGTCAATACGAGCAAGCGATGGCGTTCTTCAAGCGGTGGAATGGTCGCGTCCAGGGGGGAGGGAGTTTTAACTCGCCAACAGAGCCGGAGATTCCGGAATTTGTTTTCGAAGAGGTTCTCGTCAACGCACTGGTACATCGGGACTATTTCATCGCCGATTCGGTGAAGATTTTTATTTTTGATGATCGAATCGAAATCCGCAGTCCGGGAACGCTGCCGAACAGCCTGACGGAGGAGGAGGCAATTCGCGGCATTGGACGAGAACGCAACCCTCTGCTGCTCTCGCTTGCCTACCAGCTCATGAACTATCGCGGGTCGCGGAGTGGTTTGAAACGGGTGGTCGCAGCGATCCCCGGGGTAACCTTAGAAAATGATATCGAAGGCGAAGAGGTGACGGTGACGATTCCCATTTCGTCAGATTGAGATGCTCAGACGCCACTCCAGCCGTCGCTCCCGACTTGATAACGAGGTTCTGAAGAAACGTCTCGAAGGGGCCGTTTCCTATGATCGTATCGCTGGCTATTTCCGATCCAGTCTTTTCGAAGTCGCCGGAGAAGCGATCAACGAGGTCGAGGGCAAGGTTCGCATCATCTGCAATTCTGACATCGATCCGAAAGACATGGAGACTGCTGCGGCTGCTCAGGCGGCGATGCGTCAGAGTTGGTGCTCAGGACGCCCGGAAGAAGCGCCAACAGCAGCCCTGCCACGTTATCGGGCATTGTATGACGCGCTGACTAACAAAAAGATCGAAGTCCGGGTGCTTCCGGATTCTGCCTTTGGGCTAATCCACGGGAAAGCGGGGGTAGTGAGGCGTGGTGACGGATCGGCAACCGCTTTTCTGGGAAGCGTTAATGAAAGCTCCTCCGCATGGAAAGTGAACTACGAACTCTTGTGGGAAGATGATGATCCGGAAACCATAGACTGGGTCCAGGAAGAGTTCGATGCGCTCTGGAATGATCCCCGCGCCGTTGATCTCTCTTGTTGCCCTTTTATCCCGCAGGATGTGAAGCGAATCGTCAATCGAAGGGTGATAGAACCCGAGGAATGGAAGGCCGACCAAGATGTAACGGCAGCGGCTGCTAGCGCGGCTGTGGAGACTCCAGTCTATCGACGGGAGCAAGGGTTGTGGCCGCACCAGAAATATTTTTGTCGCCTCGCTTTGGAACGCCATCGCCTCGGAGGTGCCCGACTGGTTCTCGCGGATCAGGTAGGATTGGGAAAGACAGTCCAACTCGCGATGGCGGCGATGCTGATGGCTCTGGACGAGCCGGACGGCGGTCCCATTCTCGTCCTTGCTCCGAAGCCTCTTTTACAACAATGGCAGGACGAACTCATGGAGTTGCTCGACTTGCCCTCGGCCCGCTGGACAGGGAAAGCGTGGCTGGACGAAAATGGAGTCGAGTATCCTTCCGACGGGGTCAAATCTCTGAGCAAGTGTCCGCGCCGGATAGGCCTGGTTTCGCAGGGGTTGGTCGTCCGTGGAATGGAAGAGGCAGTGAAGCAGCTTCTCAGTTTACGCTATACCTGCGTGATCGTGGACGAAGCGCATCGCGCTCGACGTCGAAAAATTCCGAAAGTGGATGCTGGCCCTGATGAGATCAATGAGAGGGCTGAGCCAAATAAGGTAATGGCCTTTCTCCGGGAGATCGGACCCAAAACGAAGAGCATGCTCCTCGCGACTGCGACTCCGGTGCAGTTGCATCCGGTCGAGTCGTGGGACCTTTTGCAAATTCTTTCCTGCGGAAATGAAGGCGTTTTGGGTGGTTGGACGCAAACTAGTCCATGGTATCGAGCGAGTCGTTGTCTCGCTATCGCAACGGGAGAGGAAAGTGTCCCCGTCGATGACGAAAGAGGAGGATGGGAGTATGTGAGGGATCCGCTGCCATCTCGCTATGAAGACCCGGCGTTGCGGCGCATTCGGGATGCGCTCGGTGCCAAAGATACGGATTGGCAATTCAGACCGGAGACTCTGGAGGCATTGTCCCCAGCTCTCCGGCGCGTGCAGTTGATGAATGGTCTCCTTCCTGATTACGGGGAACGATTGAATCCACTTCTTCGCTGTATTGTCCGAAGGACAAGAAGTTACCTGGAGAGCACAATCAATCCGGCAACAGGAGGTTACTTTCTACCCAAAGTCACTGTAAAATTGTTTGGGGAAGAGGATGGGAACGCGCTGGCTCTCGGTGGCTATCTTCAAGAAGCCTACGAAGAGGCCGAGCGTTTCTCTGACCTGCTTCAACAACGAGTCCGTGGGGCAGGCTTCTTTAAAACTCTGCTTCTTCGTCGGCTGGGGAGCTCCATGGAAGCCGGGCGTCGCACGATTCAACGACTACTTGGAGAGGAACCCGAATCCCCGGATGTAGAAGATGAGGATGATGCGGAGGAGGAAGAACCGCCTCAGGTGGGGCGTCCTGCGCAAGGTGCGAGCGACTTTAAGGACTTCACCGTTGATGAGCTGAAATCTCTTCAGCGCTGTTTAGCGCTCCTTCGTCAGGGAGGCAACAATGATCCGAAGCTTGAAGCGGTTATCGCATACTTGACGGGAACGGAATCGTCAGGCGGGGATCCGTGGATGAAATCAGGCTGTATTCTCTTTTCCCAATACTATGACACTGTGCGGTGGATGGGGGATGAGTTGGCAAAGCGCGAAGAATTTTCCAATCTGGATATTGGCCTCTATGCCGGCAGCAATCGGTCAGGGTTTTGGCGATCAGGCAATTTCCAGCGGTGCGATCGGAATGATCTCAAGACTCGCGTTCGGTCGGGAGAGTTGACTTTGCTATTGGGAACCGATGCTGCCTCCGAAGGGCTTAATCTGCAGCGCCTCGGAACACTCATCAATATTGACTTACCCTGGAACCCAACCCGGCTGGAGCAGCGAAAGGGAAGGATTCAGCGCATCGGGCAGTCACGCAGCGAAATCTGGATCGCGAATTTACGATATCGGGATTCGGTCGAAGATCGGGTGCATCAAGTGTTAGCAGACCGTCTTGAGGCGATTCATGGTTTGTTCGGTCAGATTCCTGATACTCTGGAAGACTTGTGGGTGAGCGTTGCGCTGAACGATGAGGCGGCGGCACAGGAATTGATCGACCGAACGACGGCGACCAGGAACCCTTTTGATGTAAAGTATAGCAAAGTCGAAGACGATGATTGGGAGACGTGTGATGCAGTTCTCAATAAAGTTAGCGTGAGAGAGGTACTTGCGAAAGGATGGAGCCGGTGATCGATTGCCTGGTTTCGTTTTATCATGCTGAGGAAAGATTATGAACTCCTGCTATGCAGCTGAAACTCCAAAACGGCGCGATCCTTGGATCCAGATCAATGTGAATACAGATTAACATCTTTTGTATGCTTCAACTGATTGCAACAAACTCCCTTTTATCCCCATGCCCCACGGACGCCAACTACGCCTTTTTCTCTCCGACGGGACCGGTTCCGGTCCTCGATTCTACGAGATCGTCAACCGAACGATCCAGGCCCTCGGAATTCCCGCAGTGCGGATCAAGGAAGCCAACTCGCCTGACTGGCCCGAGTTCCAGAAGCCGGGAGTCTACATGGTCTTTGGACTGACCGAGGATGGCGAGGAGCGCCTCTACATCGGTCGCGGGGAAAACGTGGCCGCGCGGGTGCAGGTGCATCCGGAGGAACGACCTTTCGAGGTGACCCGCCTGATTCTTTTTTCGAGCAAAGATGAGAACCTGAATGCAAGCCAGGTTGGTTGGCTTGAGTCGCAGATGATCCAGGCCGTAAAGAGTGCGAAGCGAATCGTCACGACGAATGGCAACTGCCCGTCGGTGCCCTCGATTGCTAAAGCGGAACTCGCAACGGTTTCGGAGTTTTTTGAAGATCTCAAACTGATCGCTCAGACGGCGGGGTATGATTATTTTGAGAAGCCGAAAGTGACGACTCCTGTTGAAACCGGTGGATCTGATTCTACTCATTTCGAAAGTATCCCTGAGTTTGTTTTTCAAATTCCATCGCGGAGCATCGCAGCGCGTGGCCGCCCATCGGACGATGGGTTTGTGGTCTTTGAAGGCACAACCGCGAGCACGACAGCCTCTGAGGGAATGTCAGTTGGTTACAAGAAATTGAGAGACCAACTCATGGAGCAAGGCGTCCTTATTCCTAGTCCCACCAATTCCGATTTACTCGTGTTCGGGCAAGACTTTGCTTTCAGCGCTCCTTCTGCGGCGGCCAGCGTTGTAGCAGGAACAGCAAGGTCGGGGCACGAAGCGTGGAAGACTGAAGGCAACATTAGCCTCGGAGAATACCTGAGTTCGTTAACTTCCTAGTTGGCTCCCTATGTCTCCCTTAGGCTGGATCGATTTCTCTTCCGAAGACAGTGCCAAAGTGCGCACGGTCCTCGACCTCCTCTCCGACAACGGAGTTATCGATGAACTCGGGATCGGAGTGATCCGGGACTCCTTCGCGGATCGCATGTTTCCGGGGATCTCTACGGTTCAGACGCGTCCGAAATATTTCACCCTGACCGCGCATCTGCTCAAGGACTACGCAGAAATTGAGGTCCACAAGCGGCGTCCCCGATCGCTCGTGAAGTATCTCGAGGAAGAGGAAAAGCGGTGCCGAATCAAACTGGTCGAGACCCACGGGGAAGGCCGCCAGAGCCTGGGGATCATCGGGGGAACTTTTGGAACGGATTGGAATCGGGATGTCGTCAGGAAACCATCCTCCATCTACTGGACCGGCTTGCGGCAGTATGGCTTTGTCTCGCCCTCGAATCTCTCCCTGGCTGAGTTTGGTCGACGCCTCGCGGATGGAAAGCATCGTCTCCATGCCCTGCTTCAGGACAGTGGAGAAGACGGGGGCGATGACAACGATGCGATGGATCACGAGCACCGGCTTCGGATCCATGCACCGGAGTTGACCGAAGACTATTGGGACACCCTGTCGATCGACCTGACCAAGGAAGAGGCGGAGTTTTTGCGCTTTCAGATCCGGGCCAACCAGCCCGACAGCCTTCTCGGTCAAATCCTGCTGGATGATGCAATCATGGACGAGATTCTCGAACTCCCGCCCTCGGCGAACTTTGAGGATTTCGCGGCCTTGCCGTTTCATGTCTCGCTAAAGAACGAGTCTCTCCGAGTCACGGTTCGTCAGGCGCAGGAGTTCTGGCGATTGCTCGAGGGGGCACATGTCCGATACAACGTCCAGCTTCAGGAGTTGCTCGGAACCTCGGAGGTGATTGGTGGGTTTGTGGAACGCTGGGAGAGTTGGCGTGAGAAACTCCCTGAGTATCTCGAGAAGTGGGATACGGGATTCATGTGGTCGGTCGTTCGCGAGCGGGGGAGTATCCCGAAACCTTCCACGAGACAGTTCGTTGAAGAGTGGATCGAGGAATGCTATGCGGGGGCCGGGAACGAGGTGCGCTGCGATGCTCTTGTGAAACGTCAGGAACTGCGCAACAAGGGAAAGCGGGCCCGCCTGCGTGGGGGCGCGGCAGAAGGCATCAATAGCTGGATCGGTCTCGATGGACTGAACTACCGCTTTGGTGAGGTCTATCAGTTGGTCCGGGACATTCGGGATGCCGAGCTGGGAAGGGAGGCAGGGGATGCTTGATTGCAAGCGGGATCGCCTCGACTACGGGGAGCAGCTCCAGCCACCGGCAGGATACCGTCTCGACCGTGCTGTCGCGGCGACCTACAGTGCCGATCTTGGAGCGCTTCTCTCGATCCCGGTGGCGCTGGTCTACGCCCAGACGATGGAAGGCGATTTGTCAGGAGCCCGGTTTCAGCTACTCAAGGCGATCGAAGAATTCTCGAGCCGGGTGCGGGTCTATCATCAGGAGGGTCAGATTCATGTCCCGCAAAATCAGAACTGGCTCTATGCGCATCTTGAGGAGGCACTCGTTCCGATCCTTCCCGAGGACGCCTTCACCGCTTTTCATCCGAAGGTATGGGTGATCCGGTTCGCTCCGGATGAGAAGGATGAGGATTGGGCAGACGAGTCGAACGAGCCGGCGAAGCCCTCGAAGTTTCGGGTCATTGTCCTGAGCCGGAACCTGACCTTTGACCGCAGTTGGGATATCGCGGCGACGCTCGATGGGGAACCAGGAAGCACCATCCAGGAGGGCAATCAGCCGATCGTGGACTTCGTGCGTTGGTTGCACGGACAACGACCAATCGATTGGGTTGACGGATTTCTGGAAGAGCTGGGACGGGTGGAGTTTCAGACTCCGGAGGGTTTCGATCGCCATTTCTTCCATCCCATGGGGATACCTAATTATCGCACTAGCCCCCTCGATGGGCTGCAGTCGGAACGGGTTGCGGTGTTGTCTCCCTTTCTCAGTCTGAAGACGATTACCCGTCTCCTCGAGGGAACCCGCTCGGATCTGAACCTATTCAGCCGGGCTCATGAGTTGGCGAAGTTGCCGGTCGATCTCTTGAAGAGAATCAAGAGCTACGCACTATCCGAGTTGATCGTCGATGGGGAAGCGACGGAGGCGGCCGAGGACGGGAGCGTCGAGGTGAAGGAGCAACAGTTGCACGCCAAGGTGTTTGTCATGAAGCCGGGGGAGGAGACCTGCTGGTTTCTCGGGTCGGCCAATGCGACGGAGGCGGCCCGGGAGCGCAATGTGGAGATGATGCTGGAGCTGAGAGGCACCTCCACCAATATCCGAATTTACCGCTTGTTGAAGGAGCTCCTCGGAGAGCAGGAGGGAGATGGCCCCTTTCTTCCGTTTCAAGCAGAAGACGGCGGGAAAGAGGATGCGAAGGTGGCGAGGCATGAAGCCGAGGCCCGGCGCTTCGAGCACGCGATTCTCAAGGCGCCCGTCGAAGCCAGGGTGGAGCGGTCCGAGAACGGCAAGACCTTTGATCTCTTTCTGGAGATGGATCTCAGTGGTGTTCCTCAGTCCAAAGAACTGGGAGCGAACGTGCAGCCTTTCAACGTGAAGTCCAAACCAAGCCCTGTCGCGCTGACGCCGGGCGTATCGCAAAGCATCGTCTTCCGGAACCTCGGTGAAGTGGAGCTGAGCCGTTTCCTGCACTTTCGGATCGAAGGAGCGGAAGAGGCCTATCACGAGTTTCTCGTGCGGATTGAAATCGAGAACCTCCCCGCGGATCGGCTCGAGAACATCCTCCGTAAGATCATCGACAGCAGCGACAAGTTTTTCGAGTATCTCCGGTTCCTGCTCGCCGACGAGGTGACCAAGGAAGATCTCCTCGCAACAGGGCAGGACGAAGGGAACGCGGACTCGCATCAGGATGCAGGGGACGGTTGGCAGGCGAACCTGCCCATCTATGAACAGCTCCTTGTCGTGGCTTCCCGTGATCCTCGTCGTCTCGCGGAAGTGGATGAGATCATCCGCCATCTTTCCACCACGGATAAAGAAGAGGAGGAACTCGGAGGAAAACCGATCATACCCGACGCCTTCCTTTCGTTCTGGGAGGCCTTCCGGGATTTGATTCCGGAGAAAGAAAGGAAGTTCACCTCATGAAAAATTCTGATCTGATTCCCTATGTCGAGGAGGCGATCAAGGGCCTGAAAGACTTTCAGTCGGCGTCGGTGGATGCCTTGCATGATCGTCTCTATCGGGAGAATCGTCCCTGCATGCTGCTGGCGGATGAGGTGGGGCTGGGAAAGACGGTCGTGGCAAAAGGACTCATCGCGAAGGTGCTCAAAGAGCGCATCGAGAGCGGGGAGAGGAAACCATTCAAAGTTACCTACATCTGTTCCAATCAGGTCATCGCGAAAGAGAATCTGCGGAAGCTGAATTTGTTCCCTGCTTCGTTCTCAACGGCATCGCCGATCTCCCGCATTTCCTATCTGGCCTGGGCTCCGAATGAGGACTCGGGCAAGAAGGAGCGCCAGGGACTGCTGGAATTGAACACCTTGACTCCAGCCACTTCCTTCAAGGTCACCGACGGGATGGGGAACAAGTGGGAGCGGCGCATCGTCTTCGCAGCGCTTTGTCATGATCCTGAATTCCTGGAGAGGCGCAATGGTCTGACCTGGATGCTCAAGTGGACTGTGAGGAGGATGGATACCTACAAAGAGCAACTCAACCATTCGCTTCAATGGGAGATGCGGGAAGGTCTGCCGGAGCGACTCCTCAAGCTGCTGAAACGAACGAAGATCCCGAGGCATGTGGATGCGGTATACCGCGAGATCGAAGGGAACGGAACGCTAACTCTCTACGACGCCGTGGTTGCTTTCGCCGACCGAGTCGATGGACGGACATGGAGGGGATACTGGGAAGGCTCTAACTATCTCGTCTCCCGTCTCCGTGAGTGTCTCATTGAATGCTGCCTCCGCTACGTCGATGCGGACCTCTACATTCTCGACGAGTTCCAGCGTTTCCGTGATTTGATCGACGAGGAAAGCGAGGAGGACCATGCCCGGCTCGCCCGGAAGATTTTCTTTGAGCAGAGCCCGGATACGAGAATCCTGCTGCTCTCGGCCACTCCCTTCAAGGCCTTCACCGGATACGATGATGTGGAGCGGGGGGAAGACCACTACCAGGATTTCCGCAAGGTCCTGAGCTTTCTTCTGAGGAATGACGAAGTGGCTCTCTCGAAGTATGAAGAGCATCGTCAGGCGCTCTATCGCCAAATCCTCGATTTGCGGAGCGGTGAGGTCGCAACCCTTTCCGGGGAGCATCGTGAGGAAGTCGAACGTGTCCTGAGGTCGGCGATGTGTCGCACCGAGCGTCACAGTGTCGCCGCGGATCCCAATGCCCTGATTTACGATCTCTGGAAAGACCCGGCTCAATCGATCCCGTTTGACTCCGGCGACATTGAAAACTTCCGACGCACGGACCGTCTTGCCCGGGCCCTGCGCTCGGTAGGCTATCAGGCCGGGAAACCGGTGGAGTATTGCAAGTCCGCGCTCTTCCCGCTGTCTTTTCTGGACCGATACAAGTTCAAGGAGCAACTCCGCCAGTATCGTGAGGATCCGAAGGTGAGACAGGCACTGAAGCAGTCGAAGGAGGGATGGCTCGATCTCGATCGCATCAATAGTTACCAATGGCAGATCTCTTCACCGGAAAAGACAGGGACCCAGGCCAGTGGAAATGCCCGACTCGAGAAGCTCATCGAGCAAGCGGTGGGTCCGCATGGGGCGAAGCTGCTCTGGGTGCCTCCAAGTCTTCCTTACTATGAGTTAGAAGATGCGTATACCGGCAGCGACGGGTTCACGAAGACTCTGCTGTTTTCCTCCTGGGTCATGGTGCCGCGTATGGTTTCGACTTTGGTGTCTTACGAGGTCGAGCGTCAAACCGTTGGGAATCCCGATACGGTCGAACAGCAGGAAGTGGAAGAGCGAAGTTACTTCGCGAAGAAGCGTCACCCGGTGCCTCTGATCCGATATGCGAGGCGATCGAAAGAAGGTCGGACGCAGCTCGTCAACATGAGTAATTTCACGCTCCTGTTTCCCAGTCAGGTTCTGGCCGGGATCGTTGCGCCTATTGAGAACCTCAAGCAGGGCCACTCCCTGGGAGAATTGCGGGCGAGGGCAAAGGAGGACATCAGCAGGCGAATGGACGAGGCCGGGCTGAAAAAGTTGATCACTCCCGGAGGAGAAGGGGAGCGCTGGTATTGGGCAGCCCCTCTTCTGCTCGACCGTGCCGATGCGGAGGCGAGGGAGTCACTGGAGCAATGGTTCGAGTGGGGGCAGCGTGAGGCGGAGAACGAGGATCTCGCGGAGGAGGAAAAGGACAGTGATGAGTTCCGGGGTGCCAAGAAGGACCACTACGATTTCCTGAAGGACTGCTTTGAAGATCCCTCCCTGATCGGTCTGGGGCAGCCTCCTGACGATCTGGCGGAAGTGCTTGCTGACCTCGCGCTGGGGTCGCCGGCGATTATCGCCTTGAGGTCCCTGCGGCGTCTTTTCGGGGCCGATGAACAACCGACTACCCAACTGACGCAGGCCACGCGTATCGCCGATGAGTTTGCCTCTCTCTTCAACAAGCCCGAGTCGATTGCGGCAGTCCGGCTGAGCGAGAAGCATGAATGGTATTGGCGCATGGTCGCTGACTATTGCGCGTCGGGTTGTCTCCAGTCGGTTCTCGATGAATACTTTCACCTTCTCTATGGGCAGAACGTGAATCCTCAGGGAGCCGTCGATCAGCTCCTCGGGGCGATCAATCTCAATGCCTCAAGTATTAACGTCGACAGCCTCGATACCTTTCTGTCAGGACAGTCGAAGAAGATGCGATGTCACTATGCTGCCGAGTTCGGCAGCCAGCGCATCGAGACCGACCAGGGGCAAAAACGGGCCTCCGGGCTCAGGGAAGTCTTCAACTCGCCGTTCCGACCGTTCCTTCTCTCGACCACCTCGATCGGACAGGAAGGGCTCGACTTTCATTCCTACTGTCGTCGTATCGTGCACTGGAATCTGCCGGGGAACCCCGTCGATCTGGAGCAACGGGAAGGACGAATCAATCGGTTCAAAAGCCTCGTCATCCGACAGCAGGTCGCCCGGAGGTATGGTCCGGATTTATCTCGGAGTGATTTTGACCGGGGGAGTGATATCTGGGAGGAACTGTTCAGGCTCGCTGATCAAGAGGAGCGGGTGAAGGCAGGGAAATGCGAGCTCATTCCGTTCTGGCATGTCGAGACGGACAAGGACATTCGAATCGAGCGGGTCATCCCTCTTTATCCTTTCAGTCTGGACCGGGGCCGACTCGATCACATTCTCAAGACGCTGGCGATCTACCGCCTCGCCTTCGGTCAGCCTCGGCAGGCCGAACTGGTGGATCACCTCCTAGAGCGCAATTTGTCGCAGGAAGAGATACGGCATGTCATGGAGACGCTGATGATCAACCTGAGTCCGATTCGGTATGGGGAGGGGAAGTTGGAGTTGCGGGGCACGGAGGTTTATCTGAATGAAGAAGAGCAAATAGATAAATCATGAAAGACCTGGATCTCTATCTGGACTCTTTCTAACAGGTTCTGCCACTTTGAATCCTTCCTCAGCCTTCGAGTTTCAGGGAGGAGGAATCGTCAAGATCCAAATGCCCCTGGCGAGTCCGGTCAGCATCCATGAGCTCTTTCCACGCAGCGTTGCGATCGTATCGCAGCCACTTGCGGATCGTTTCGGCAGCGGCGGAACCCGTTGGAATCTTGTTTCGCCCTTCGAGCCGAAGCAAACTTTCAAGAGTCAGGATCCAGAGAGGAATGCTGAGGGTCGTCGTCTCGCGATAAAGGTGACGAACCTGCGTACTCAGAATGCGGGCAACGGGGGACTCTTCGCCGGGCGGAGTGCAGACGACGAGATGGAGATCGGCATTCAGCCCCGTCTTTTCACAGCGGGGCATCAAGGGCATCGCCTCGAGCCCATCGAGGGGGAGCTGTTCCTGTTCGTTGCTGCTCATGAATTTGTTCGATCAGAGTTTTAGGATGCCTGCATTGAGCCGGTAGGTCGATAAAATATCGCAGTAAATCGAGAAGGATTCGGGGTCGATTGCAATCGTGAGGCGCCAGATGCGGCAGCTAAAAAAAACACTACCGTTTCCGGCGTGACTTTTCTCTGAACGTTCCAGTCAGTTCAAACCGACCAATCCATCGAACAGGCCATGCAGGGCCTGCGTGCGGTTCATGACCACATTGGGATTTATGCCCTTCATGAAGTCGGTCGCCGCATTAAACAACGACCACGCGTTCCCGGGACGGAAGTCCTCGTAGGTCGGCTCACGCCATTCCTTCAGCACCGCCGGGATCTGACTCGGCGTGATCGCCTGACAATCCACCGCCTTGATCACGAGATCGTGAGCCTGAGGGTGGGTGACACGACGATCCGGGTAGCGGGCGATACGCTCATCAATCTGGAGGAATCGTTCCCCGAGACGACCGACGGCTCGCGAGGTCAGGTGCCGCATCTCGATGCCCGAATCGAAGCGCTTCCGAAGCGCCGCTGCGGTATTGTTGAAGCGGGTAGGGGACGACGTCTTAAACTTCCTGTCGGCCCATTCCTCGCACTCGTGAGGCCGAATCCTGCCTCAGATCCCGTTTCTTGAGCTCTGGCCAGCTTTTCTCCAGCGCATTATGGCATTGACGCCAGTCGTGGCGGGTCGCTTCCTTCAAGGACGGATCGTTCTCAAGCGGCTTCTCGCGAAGGCCCATGGCTTCTCCGACAGTGAGGTGATCGTGGTTGCCCGGGGCAATCCCGGCCCGCCCCTGTTCCTTTTCGAGGATCCCGACCATTCGGCGCTTAGCGACTTCGAGTAACTTTGTCTTCGTAGACTGCCACACCTGCTTGCCGTTCAGCCGGATTCGGACATAGTAGGAACCATTTTCATGACGGAACAGATTCTGAACCCTTGTTTTGCGACAGCGCTTCTTTTTCGGGGAGCCTGCCATGAAGATTTTAATGGTGAAATCTTTGAGAAGGCAGTACGGGGTGGTAGTACCGTCAAGAATTCTGATTCAAGCGATCTAGTAAGTCGCTTGAAATCAACGATAAGGGGCTGTAGCTCAGTCGGTTAGAGCAGGGGACTCATAATCCCTTGGTCGTCGGTTCAAGTCCGACCGGCCCTACTTATTACTCTGAGTTGATGGCTTCCGTTTACATTCTAAAAGGGACTTCCGGGAGGTTTTACATCGGAGCGACCGAAGGGGTAGAAGCGAGGTTGAAACGTCACAACTCAGGGATGGTGCATTCGACGAAAAGGCTCGGGTTACCGATGGAGTTGGTGGTCAGTCGTGAATTTGAATCCATGGAGGAAGCTTACCGGGTCGAACGGATGCTGAAACGCTGGAAGAGTCCCGCGAAGGCGATCCGTTTTTTGAAAGAGGGTCATTAGAGCAGCCCCGACTGCGTCGGGGTTGGTCGTCGGTTCAAGTCCGACCGGCCCTACTTATTATATCAACGCGTTACCGGAATTGTAATCCAGGCAGGTCTCGGGCAATGATAGATTAGTCTGGGAGTCGACTGTTTCTTCTAATGAGCGTTTGGAGGATCGAGACCGTCTTCGGATAATTCTAATTCCTGATGAAACGCCCTTTTCTGATTCTAGCATTCGCCCTCTTCTGTGTTCACGTATCCGCGGCTCCTGATACTCCTGCCGCCTCAGTGGTTCCGAAGGAGTTTCAAACTGACACGCTGAAGTTGCCGCGGCTTTTCTGCGACGACATGATTCTTCAGCAGAAGACGAAGAATACGGTTTGGGGTTGGTCTGACCCTGGCGAGGAAATCACGGTGCAGGCAAGCTGGGGTGAGGAAGAGACGGCGCAGGCCGGGAACGACGGGAATTGGAAGCTCTTTCTGCCTACTCCCGAACACGGCACGGGGCATTCGTTGACGATTATCGGGAAGACGGACATGATCGAAATCAGCAATGTCGCGATTGGTGAGGTTTGGCTCTGCGCCGGTCAGTCGAACATGGGCTGGTCGATGGGAAATTCTTTCGAAGCGGAGAAGGAAGTGAATGTTGATCTCCCAAACTTCCGTCTTTTCAAAGCGGCACGGGAACATTGGCATGAGCCTCTCGAGGCGCCACGCGATCGTCTCTCACAGTGGAAGCCTTGTGATCCGGATTCGGCAGCCGAGGCCTCGGCGGTTTCCTACTACTTCGGTAAGACGATCCATGAGGAGCTTGGCGTCCCCGTTGGGATTATTCAGCAGGCCTATGCAGGCACTCCGATCGAAGGGTGGATGCCCTGGGAAATCCAGAAGGATGACCCTCGCGCCGCGGCGCACAAAGAGGAATTCGATCGATCGGCGGAACGTCAGGCCTCGTCAGGAGCAAGCGCGGATAGTTCTCTCGCCGTGTGGGAAAGGGAGCTCGGGGAATACAACGTGAGAATGGACGCGGGTGAGACGATGAAAAATAACGTGAGAGCGTGGTCTCCACCTATCATCACGAAACCCGCTAACCTTGGGAATCAATATCCGGCCCATCTCTTCAACGCGATGATCTATCCGGTCCGACCTTACGGCATCCGCGGGGTGATCTGGTATCAGGGCGAGCGCAATGCAAAGAACGCCCCTCAGGCAGAGCACTACCGGGAACAGCTCGCTCTCCTCATCGACTACTACCGAAGATCGTGGCATGAGCTTTCCGGCGGGAATGTCGCGAGAGAGTTTCCTTTTCAATTCACCCAACTGCCGAGCTGGACCTCTCCGCAGACTGAGCCGGTCGAAGGTCTTCCTGCTCCACGGGCGGTGAGCCGGGAGGCGATGCGTCTCGTTGCCGGAGAGGTCGCAAATACGGCGATGGCTGTCTCGATCGATACAGGTGCCGAGGTGGCGTTGCATCCGAAGAATAAGAAACCGATTGGGATTCGTCATGCCTTGCTCGCGCTCGAAGAAACCTATGGCAAAGAGATTGTCGGTTCCGGGCCACGCTTGAAATCACACCGTGTCGACGATGATCGAATCGTTCTTGAGTTTGATTCACTGGGATCAGGTCTCTCTGCGGCAAGGTCCGATGAGGCACTGAACACTTTCGCGATTGCGGGAGAGGATCAGCAATGGCACTGGGCCGAGGCCCTCATAAATGACGGCTCCGTGACCGTTTCTTCGTCAGCCGTGCCGGAACCAGTGGCGGTTCGCTACGCGTGGGCGATGAACCCATCGCAGCGAAACCTGCTCTACAATCAGGAAGGCTTGCCGGCATCGCCCTTCCGGACTGACGACTGGTCGCTCTTCGATCCTGAAGGAGAAGTCGTTGAGGTTGAAAAACCGGCCAAGATCGAGGGGAAGGAGAGCACCGATTGGGAGCGCCCCGCGATGACCCAGGTGAGTGATGGCTCGAGCGCGGCGACGGTGTCAGAATCTCAAGACCACGAGGAGATGGAGTCCGCCGATGGACTCGCGCCGGAAGTCACCGATCTGAATTCAGCTGATGTTTCCTATGCGCTTGAAGCGAAGCTGCCTGATCTCGAAGAACCTTTCATCAGCACTCGTCCTGAGAAAAAGGAAGACGACATCGTAGTCGGGGCGCTTACCAAAGACATCGCAGAGAGGCGGGCCATTCTGCAATTTGTCCGCGAAATCGTGGCAGGGGATCACGGTGAAATCGACAGCCTCCTTCTGATGAAAGACCGTCAGCTGATCTTTGAATCCTACTACCGACGAGGCAGGGCGAACTTTCCGCACTATCAGATGTCGATCACGAAATCATACACTGCGATGGCTCTCGGTCGGGCGATTCAGCTTGGGTATCTCACGATGGAAGATCTCGACAAGCCGGTCGTCAGTTTCCTGACCGGGATTGATCAAAGTAAGCTCGTCGAGGGAGCTGATAAGATCACGCTCTCCGAGGCAATGAATATGCGCTCCGGGATTAGGATTGATCAGGAGAAGGCGAAGGGATTGATGAAGAGCCCTGCGCAGCTCAAAGGGCAGGGGCAGATCGAGGCTTACCTCGAGAACAGCGCTCCAATTTCTCAGACTCCGCGAGAGTTTAAATATCAGGGCTCTGACCCGTCCATGACGATGCAGATCCTCGAGACGGTGGTTCCCGGAACCGCTCGCGAGTTCATCGAAACTGAAGTGCTCGGAAAGATGGGGATCACAAACTTCGGCTGGCAGGCAGATATCAGCGGCCTCCCTAAATCAGCCGCCGGCAGCAGCATGCAGTCCCGCGACATGATCAAATGGGGAATGCTCGTGATGAATCAAGGCAAATGGAAGGGTGAGCAATTGATCCCCGCAGCGTTTGTCGAAAGAGCGACGAGTCGACTTCACACTAACCCGCAGGGTACGAGCTACGGATATTTCTGGTGGCGACACGACATGAAGGTCGGCGATCGTAAGATTGACTGCATTTCCGGCCGTGGCGCGGGAGGGCAGTTCATTCTCCTGTTTCCGGAACTCGATCTTATCGGTGTCGCGACGGCCCACAATAGGGGGATGGGGGATCTCCTCAAGATTTTCCCGGACCGAGTCGTTTCCAGCTTTCTTCTTCCGTGAAAATTCTCTACCCGATCTCGGGGATCGTAAGATCGATCTCGACGGGAAAGTTGCTTACGGGCGTGGGGCAAGAACCGGAAGACATTGCCGCCCTTATTCGTGAATTTATGAGGTTGCCTGCCTAAGTGAACTCAGCGAACGCTGCATGAGCGATATTCAATCGATTGCCCCTCATACAGACCTCATGATAAAAAGCAGCCACTTCGACGTCATCATTATCGGTTCCGGAACTTCCGCTGCCTACTGCGCTTACGGCCTCATCGATGCGGGTAAACGTGTCGCGATTGTCGATGAGCGCCCTTTTGGTGGCACCTGTGCTCTACGTGGTTGTCAGCCGAAAAAGTACCTCGTCGCAAACGCGGAAGCAGTCGCGAGTGGTGAGCATCTCGTTGGCAAGGGCATCAAGTCCGCGCCTAAGACGGACTGGCCAGCGCTTCAGGCTTTGAAGAATGAATTCCTCGATGGCCGACCGGAAGCCGAGGAGGTGGAATGGAAAGAAAAAGGAGTTGCTACCTTCCGGCATCGGGCAGTGCTCTCGGGACCGACCGAAGTGACCCTGGACGATGGGCAACAGCTCACCGCTGACCGGATCGTGATCGCGACAGGATCGACTCCGCGCCCGGTTGAGATTCCGGGTTCGGAGCATCTTCACACGAGCGATGATTTTCTGGAGCTGGCGGACTTGCCACGGCGGGTCACCTTTGTCGGTGGTGGCTACATTTCCTTCGAGTTTGCTCATATTGCAGCGCGGGCCGGGGCCGAGGTGACGATTCTGCATCGATCGGACCGGGTCCTCAAAGGCTTCGAACCTGAGATCGTCGATGTCGTGGTGGAGGCAAGCCGGGCGGCGGGAATTCGCATTCTCCTCGAGTCTTCGCCGACGGCGGTTGAGACGGTCGCAGGTGGGTTATGCCTCACGACGAATCAAGGGGAGCAGATTGAGACTGATTTCATTGTTGCGGCGACGGGGCGGGTTCCGAACTTAAGCGTGCTGGAGGGCGATCAAGGACAAGTCGATCACGACCGGAGCGGTATTTCCGTGAACGGCTTTTTGCAAAGTAAGAGCAACCAAGCAGTCTACGCAATCGGTGACTGCGCCTCGCTCGGGATCATGCTTGCGACGGTGGCGGATGATCATGGCAAGGCTGCCGCAAAGAACCTGATCTACGGCAACACGGTGGCGGTGGATCATGGGAAAATCGCGACTTCGGTTTTCACGATTCCAAGCATGGGCGCGGTCGGTCTCACCGAGGAGGAAGCCGTCTCGGCGGGACTCGACTTTCGCGTGAATCGCGGGACGACGACAGGCTGGCCCTCGTCAAAACGGATTGGCGAAGCGCACGGGGCCTACAAGGTTCTCATCGACAATGGAACGGGGCTCGTTCTCGGCGCTCATCTCGTGAGGCATAACGCGGCGGAGGTGATCAACACTTTCGCTCTCGCGATTGCCTACAAGATTCCTGCCGCTGAGCTAAAGGATTTCCTCTGGGCCTATCCGACGACGACTTCAGATCTCAAATATATGGTGGGGTAGGGGGCAATTAGGGGGTTGCAGGGATTGCTTTCGCCATTTTTGCGACGAATGCGGTTTGCTACGGAAAGGCCTGAAGGCCTCACTCCAACTCCGGAGCGCGATCGGTTACGAACTGAGTCCGGCGGTGTTCTTTGCAACCACTTCGTAGGCATCGACTGACTCAGCAGGCTCAGGGTCAATGAACTCCATTTTCTGGAGCGGAAAGGAAGGGGTGTCGCTGTATTGGAGGCCCTGGAACAGAGGGCGTCCGAACGGATTGCGGTTCTTCCTGGGAAGTTCACCGATGATTTCTCCCTTTCGTTTGATGACGAACCCCTCGATGCCGCTTTCGAGATCAGCGTGAGCCTGCCAGGACAGGGTGCCGTTTTCACTCAATTTCAGATCAAGGGGAGCCGGGGGAGGGGTCGTGTCGGCGATGGTAGTGTCGATGACGTAGGTTTCCCAGGCGTCGGCGATTTTTTGATTCGGAAGCCATCCCATCTTGGCTGGATCACCGGTGAAACCGGCGATGGCGACTGATTCACCCTGATGAAAGGGGACGAGAACGCCTGAGGCTGGATCGATCTTTCTCATCGGAGCACCGTGGTTTTCGGGAAGTCTCGCGCTGAGACAGGCGTCGAACCAGGGCATCGCGAGATAGCGCTGGTTTCCGCATTGGTGATCGGTCAGGGGGTCGATGGAGATTGCGGCGAGGCCACCCATTTCGCGGACCTTTCCGATGAATAATTCAGCGGCAGGCCAGACTCCGGCAAATCGGCCTTCTTTCACGGTCACGCCCTCGCCGGTGCCAAGATTGGCCATCATGGGGACGGCGAGCATTGCTGCGGTGACTTCGTATAGTTTGACCTCTTCGCGGTCGGGGCGTTGCTCCATGGGCAGTGCTCCGGAGCGCATCCAGGTCGCGGCGATTCTGTCAGGGTGCAGCGCCGTCATGATCGCACTCCAGAAAGCGCCGCCGCTATGGCCCCAGAGCGCCCAGGGAACTTCGGCGAGTTCGGGGTGTCCGGAGAGTTCACCGAGGTCAGCGAGGCCTTGTTGAAAAGCGGCGTCTGAACCCTGGGTGGGATCGCACCAGATCGCGCAGGATCGATCCTCCTCATACTCGTAGGTGGGAGAAAGGAGCGCGCAGCCATGCTTTCGCGCGAGCGCCTGCCAGTGAAGATCGAACGCTCCGGTGAGTCCGGATTTCGCGGAGCCAGTGCCGCAACCATGCTGGTGGACGATGACGCCGCGCAAGGTCTCAATATTTTCCGGAATCCATACGGTGTAGCGAACCGGAAATTTCAACCCATCCGCCTCTGTCGAGGCTTCATAGCGAACTTGAAAGTAGGGTGCTTCGATTTCCGGCGCTTCATCGTAGATGTTCCCGACTTGAGCGAGGATTGGCAGGGTGATCGCAAGGAGAATAAAGAAAACACGCATGGAGGGATGATAGCGACCCCTTTGAAACCGACAAAGGGAATTCCGATATGTCCACGATCTTTGGTAGTGTTCAAAATCAGGGGCTTATGGTATTATTTAGAACCTACCTATGGAGGCTCAAGAAAAACACGGTCCGGAGTCCTCGAAAAATGTTCACCTTCTTCGACAGATCGAGTGTGATCAGATGGCGGAAATGGTGCGCCGCGGCGACGGGGAGTTTATACAACTGGGAGCCGGACGGAGTTGGGGGAATATGCTCCGGATTGATCTCGAGGGGCTTGATGTGCTCCTCGCCGATGTTCCGAATCGCACCGCCGTCCATGGATCGGGGAACGCGGATCTTGAGGTATTCAGCATCCCTTTGCGATGGAAAGGGGAAAACCGTTGGAACGGCGTTGTGGTCGACACACCCACCGTGATTGGCTGGGGAAATGCGTGTGAATTTTCACGCGTCGCGACCGATGCCGTCATTGCCACGCTCATTTTTGACCGTGCCATCTTTCTCGCCCGCTATTCAGACTGGGCCGGTCCGGAGGCTGTCCCTTACGAAGTGATCACGGGAAATCTTTTCGACACGAGTCCCGCGACAATGGGAATTATTCATGCGGTGCAGGGCGCGATCAGCTTTGCAGAGAAGACACCCTCTCTTTTTGACTTGGAGCATCGACGAACCGCGATCCGTGATTCGATCCTTCTCGCGATCTTTGAGGCGCTTCCGGAATCTCACTTCCCCGTGAAAGGGGCGATGAAGTCGCGCTCGGCACGGAGAGAAATCGTCGCGAGGACTGACGACTATCTGCGCACGCACGGGGACGGAGAGGTGTCTCTCTTTGATTTATGTTCCGTCACCGGGGTCAGCTCCCGCAGTCTCGAATACGCATTTCGTGAAATCATCGGGGTGAGTCCTTTTCAGTACATCAAGCTTCGCCGCCTGCGGCGGGCGCGCGCTCTCCTGCGTGAAGGCGACCCCGGACTAATCAAAGTCGGGCAGTGCGCAAGGACGGCAGGGTTCAGCCACCTTGGTCGGTTTTCGGTCGAGTATCGGAAGTTTTTCGGCGAGTCACCGTCCACGACTCTGGGAACCTAAATGAAAAAGGTGAAGTGTTCCGTGGAATTTGGATCAAGCAGGGGATGTCCCGGGTTGAAAATGGGATCTTCAGCTCCGCGCGGAAAGCATCTCCATCATGCGATCGAGCGCGCTCCGGTAAAACCAGGCGCGGCTGTCGGGATCCTTCTTCTGACCAGCCTCAGCGACTTTCCCCAGCATTTCGCGAGTGCGCTCGTCGAGCCGCTCGCTTTTTGAAAGGGCGAGGAGGCAATTCTCATAAACGTCGGCGCATTCGCTGATGTTCCCGCTATTATAGAGAGGGACACCCCGCTCGATTGCTCCGACGATGAGGTCACTAGCATTCATCTTCTCGATGCCAGCGGCGGCGGTGGAGGGGCACTTTTCGCAAGAGTCGGCTTTTGTCTTTTCCGTGGTCTTCGTCGTTTCCTCCGCGGGGCAGTCTGAATCGCACGATTTCTTGCATTCATCGGCGCAGCAGTCAGAATCCGGGAATCCGATCACGGAGCTGACGACATGGATCGTTCCGTTTCCACCATCGATCCCCGCGGAGCGGATCACGGAACCGTTCACTGTGAAAAGGCCGTCTTTGATCTCGAACTTCAGGTCAGCACCGCTGAGCGACTTCGCCGTTCCGGCATTGAGCGCGTCGCCGGCGGAGACCTTCCCCGAAACCACATGAGTCGTGAGCAGCTCGACGAGCTTCTTGCGGTTTTCTTCCTTCAAGAGACTCGCGACGGTGCCCTCGGGGAGCGCTGCAAATGCCTCGTCGGTTGGGGCGAAGACGGTGAGGTCGTCCTTCCCTTCGAGCGCGGCGTCGAGACCGGCAGCCTTTGCGGCGGCGAGGAGCGTCGTAAAAGTGCCCGCCCCCTGCGCAGTCGTGAGCAAGGTCTTCCGCTTCGGCTGGGGAATGAGGACGGTGTCGATGACATGGATCGTACCGTCGGAGCACTCGATATCGGCATTGACCAGTGCGGCCTTGTTCACCATGACACGTCCGTCCTCAAATCGGACCCGGAGAGGAGTCCCCTCGATGGTTTTAACGCTTCGCTCGCTGAGCGCTTCGGCGAGACTTTTGGATCCCGCGTGAACATGATGAGAAAGAATCGCGACGAGGCGGTCCTTGTTTTCAGGCTTGAGGAGATCTTCGAGCGTCCCCTCGGGGAGTTTCGCGAAGGCTTCATCGGTCGGGGCAAAGACGGTGAGCTTATTGTCCCACTGGAAAAAGGTCGTGAGCTTCGCGGCGTCGAGCGCCGCTTTTAGCGTCGTGAAACGTCCGTCGGAAACTGCCGTGGCGATGACGGACTTGGGACCGTCCGCTTTGGGTTTATCCGCAGGCTTCGATTTCGCCTCGGTGAATTCGCCCTGATCTTTTCCGTAGGTCCGGACCCAATCGACTTCGATGTTGAAAGGGCCGGGCTTTTTATCGCCGAGAAGGATTCCGACCCGACCGACCACAGCGGGATTGAATTTTTCATCCGGAAGATCGCGGCCACGCCAGCCGCCTTTGAGGTCAGCGAAAGGGACCTTCACTTGCATCCATTCGCCCTTCTTTGTCGAGAAGGTGCTCGAGAAAGAGACCGGCGAACCACGATAGGTCGACTCGGATTCGAGGCGTACCTGATAATCACGACCATCGCCCTTCACGAGAAGGAGAATCCCAAGATCGTTGCTGAGATTGAGTTCAACATCTTCGGTCTCGACGAGAGAAAACCCGCCGTTGTTCTCCAGTGAGAGCGTCCCCGAGAATGTCATGACACCCTCGTCGGAGACTTGAACCTTGCCCTTGGAAAGCCCGCCCATGACGCCGTCGTTCGTGATGCTCCAGTCCGGTCCTTTGTATTCGCCTTCGTCAAATTCGGCAATTGACTGCCCCCGCCAGGCGCCGGGTTTTCCTCCGTCTTGAGCCGCAAGTGGCAGGGTGGACAGGAAGCCGATGACAAGAGGCATCGTGACAGCGAAGGCGAGCGTGGGCGTTTTCATCGGCGTGGTTACGGGTGCGGAGCGGAAAAGGTCTGTTTCGACCTGTGCGTCATTGCGTTACATTTCCGAACGAGCGGCAGTAATGAGGTAATGCGTTTAAAATCCCTTCGTTCCTCATTGCTCACCGCTGCGACAAGCGGGGTTTTCCTTCTTCTCCTGACCTCTGCCGGGGGGGAGGAAATCTACTCGGAATCTTTCGAGGCAGCGCCTCTCTATGTCGCCGCGAAAGGTCCGAACGAAAACAACATCTCATCGGTTTCCTACGGGGCCGGCACGTCAGGGTTCCCGGCCCTCGAGCCGGGCGAATATGGCGGAACGGGGCAGTATCTGGGAGCGGTCGCGATTCCGGGGTCATCGACCGCAGGGGCTTTGCGATTGGGATCGGCCGATGAGATTCACGGGAACTCCCGCAATCGCAGCACGGTTACCGTGATCGACACCTCAACGGCGAAAGTAGGGCAGTATGAGCTGACTTTTAAAGTGTCTGATTTTCAGTCGGCAGATTCGCCGAACACCAGCCTCTACCTTCATCTCTACGAGGGAAGCCACACCAACCGCGGCCATGTGAAATATCAGCTCACCAGTCAGAAGGCGCTCCCGGAGCTCGTCTCGACGAAGCCGCTCATCTCGACCGCGATGGGGGCGATGAATTTTGAAGTGGTCACGAATCACGAGATCACGGGGAACGGGGATCAAGTCGTCCGTTTCGGTCTTTCCGAAGTTGGCGAGCCCGGTAATTACCTCGCGATTGTCTGGTCGCAGGTGAAGACACGCGGCTTCGCTCCGATGCCCTCGATGACGATTGACGATGTCAAAGTCGAGCGGCTTGAGGGCGGAGAACCCTCATTGACAACGGAAACGACGCCCTTCGGGCAGGATGGCGAATGGACCCTCGTCGAAGCCGCTTCCGATGAGTTCGAAACGGACGGGATCAATCCGGAAAAATGGAACAGCAATCCCGGGAGCTGGGGAGCCTGGAGCTGGGATGAAGCAAACGTTTCACAGGAGGAAGGAAAGCTCAGCCTCGCGATGACCCACGACCCGCACACGCGGAATCACACGAACCTGTTCTACAAATCCGGCATCGTGCGATCGCATCAGGAAATGACCTACGGCTACTTCGAGGCACGCCTCAAAGGCTGCGATCTTTTCCCCGGAGCCTGCCCTGCTTTCTGGATGTACAGCGACGGCAGGCAATACACCGGCGAGGTTCGCTATTGTGAAATCGACTTCGTGGAGCTTCAGATGAACGAGATGAATCGGGAAACCGGCGAGCGTGATTCCGTTCATCACATCGACATGAACCTTCATCTCCGCCTCGCTGACGAGACCGGCAAAGTGAACTGGTTCCGGCCGGGGAGTCATCCGGAGTTGTGCAAAAATTCCTGGGTCGCCCCCTGGGATCCCCGTGAGGATTTTCATGTCTACGGATGCGAAGTCACCCCGGAGATGATCACCTGGTATATCGATGGGGAGCAGGTCGCGCAGTCGGAAAATACCTACTGGCATCTCCCGATGAGAGTCGTCCTTTCACTTGGCCTGCGGCATCCTCACATCGGTTGGGTCGGACAGGACATGAAGCCGGTTCCCGGAGCCGCAACTGCAGAAGGATTCCCGACGACCGCGGAAGTGGATTGGGTCCGCGTCTGGGAACGAAAGGGCGAGTGAAGTCGCCGCTCAGGCCCCGGGCCGGAACCATCCCCGGGTCCTCTGGCAAAAGCGCACCAGAAAAAGCATCAGCGGCACCTCGATGAGGACGCCGACGACAGTGGCCAGTGCCGCTCCCGAAGACAACCCGAAGAGCATCACGGCGGTGGCGATCGCGACTTCAAAATGATTCGAGGCCCCGATCATGGCCGAGGGGGCAGCGTCTTCATAGCTGAGCTTTAAGACTTTTGCGGCAAAGTAAGTCAGGCCGAAAATCAGCATGGTTTGCAGGGCCAGCGGAATCGCGATCCAGAGAATCGTGAGCGGGTTTTCGAGAATCGTTTCCCCTTTGAAGCTGAAAAGAAGCACGAGCGTGGCGAGGAGTGCCGTGATTGATACCGGTGACAGAAAGCGGAGAAATTTTTGCTCAAACCAGGCTTGTCCTTTCACCTTCATGATCCACCGGCGCGAGAGGAATCCGGCCACGAGCGGAAGGGCGACATAGATACCGATCGAAAGGAGGAGCGCCTCCCATGGCACCGGCATTTCATTCACATTCAGCAACCAACTCCCGAGGACGCCGTAGAGCAGGAGCATCGTGAGAGAATTGATCGCGACCATGACGAGGGTCAGTCCCTGGTTTCCGCGGGCGAGGTGTCCCCAGACCAGGACCATCGCGGTGCAGGGCGCGATCCCGAGGAGAATCGCCCCGGAAATGTAGGAGCGGTAAAGTTCGACTTCTTCGCCGCTTTTGACGACCTCCGTGCCGGGAAGGAGGTCCTTAAAAAAGACTCCGAGGAACAGCGTTGCAATCGCCAACATCGTGAAAGGCTTGATCGCCCAGTTCACGATCAGGGTGAGGACCACGGGCTTCGGATTGCGACTCGCCTCGACCACTTCGCCGAAGTCGATTTTCACCATGATCGGATACATCATGAAGAAAAGGCAGATCGCGATCGGAATGGAAACGACCGGAGCGTCATTCACGTAGATCGCGATCCCGTCGAGGGTTTCGGCCAGGTTCGGAGCGAGTTTCCCGAGGGCGATCCCGGCGACAATGCAAATCGCGACCCACGCGGTGAGGTGGCGCTCAAAAAAGCTCATCGAAGATTTGTCGAGGCTCATGAAGAGAGAAAACCTCCCGGTCTCGTCGCTTCCCGCAATTTGGGAAAGACGCGCGGCGTGCGCGCTTCTTCGTGAGAGAGTCCGCAGGCATCGGCAGCAAGGCAGGCCGTTGTCGGTGTTTCTAATGAAAAAATCAGAGTCCCGTCAGAAAGTTCGAGGGCGGAAACCGGATAAACGACGGCCGTTTTCTGCCCGTATTCCACCGTGAGGGAGAGCGGGTTTTCACCGAGAATCGGGGCACTCATTTCGATGATCTTCAGCAGCTTCTCCGGCGCGAGTCGATGCTCAAAGTCGGTCGCGACGAGCAATTGCAGTTGGCAGCGAGCTTCCTCTCTCACCGTCCCGCCGCAATCGATGAAATCTTTGCGAACGCGCCCTACTTCGGTGACGTGAAAATGGGAAGGGACGGCCTCGCCGCCGGGAAGAATCATGCGGAGGGAGCGGAGCGATTCAGATTTCAGGAGAGAAATGAGATCGGAGAGAAGTGGCGTTTCAATTTTCATCGGTTTCGATTGAGGCAGAGGTCAACAAGGGCATTCGCGATCCAGAATCTCGCGGTCCTGTTGCAGGAGAGGATCGGCTTCGCAGATTCGGGAGAGGAGTTCGAGCAGGGCGGTGTGGACCGCGCTGCCCGGTTCTTTCATCCGATAGTAGATGAAGGTCCCGTTTCTCCTCTCAGACAAAAGACCGGCTTGTCTGAGCAGGCTCAGGTGCCTTGAAATCTTGGAAGGGAGATAACCGGTGATCGGTTCGATTTGGCAGTTGCAGACTTCTTTCCCGTGCCAAATTAAATTGACGATCCGCAGCCTCGCCGGATCACCAAGCGCACTCATGATGCGGGCCGTATCGGTCAGGGCCTCTTCCGAAGTGATTGTCTCAGCGATCATTGTTTCTGTATTTTCGAAAATACAGAAACACGAGGCTCTGTCCATCCATTTTTCAGATTGAGGCGCTTGAGGGCGATCGTGATGTTGCTTCCTTTCTTTTCTCCCAAAAAAAGTCGGACCTCTTTCCGTCGTTTCAGTCTTCCCTGAGATGCTTCATAATCAGGTGACTTAACACTCTTAGGTCCCTGACCTAACCCTGTACACTTTTGGCCATGACCTCGTTTATCCGACTCCTTCTCTGTTTCATTTTCGCCCAGTTCGCCGCCCTCGCCGGGGAACGACCGAACGTTATTTGGATCATCTCCGACGACCTCAGCCCCGATCTTGGTTGCTACGGCTATCCCGATGTGAAGACGCCGAATCTGGACCGACTCGCCGCAGAGGGGGCCCGCTTCACCGCTGCCTTCTCGACCTCGCCGGTCTGCTCGGCGTCGCGGACAGCGTTTCAGACCGGGATGTATCAGACGACCGTGGGCGGGCATCATCATGACACGCGGGACAAAAAGCCGCTCGTCGAATCGGCGACGACGGTGACGGAGGAAATGCAAAAGGCCGGTTACTTCGTGAGCAACGGGCGGGGGACGGTCGAGCCGGAAAAACGCCTCGCGAAATCGCACTTCAACTGGACCTATGACGCCAGCGAATTCTTTGACGGGAATGACTGGACGCAACGAGCTGAGGGGCAGCCGTTCTTTGCGCAAGTGCAGTTCAAAGAGCCGCACCGCACCTTTGTTCAGACGGAGAAGAAGTATCCCAACGCGCCGATCCCACCCTATTACCCGGAGCATCCTGTCACGACTGCGGATTGGGCGAATTACCTCGCGAGTATCGAAGTGCTCGACGAGCGGGTCGGACTTCTCCTCGACCGGCTCGATGCCGAGGGTCTCGCGGAGAACACGCTCGTGATTTTTTTTGGCGATCACGGGCGTCCCCATGTCCGCGGAAAGCAGTGGCTCTACGAGGGCGGCATCCGCGTGCCACTACTCGCCCGATGGCCTGGGAAAATTGACGCCGGGAAAGTCGACGATCGCCTCGTTTCTCTGACTGACCTGATGCCGACGACCCTTACTGCCGCCGGCGCTCCAATGCCATCAGGATTGGTCGGGCGCGACCTTCTCGACCCGGACTTCGCTGGTCATGAAATCCTTTTCGCCGCCCGTGATCGCTGCGGTGATGCCCCGGATCGGATTCGCTCCGCAAGGACCCACGAGTTCAAATACATCCGCAACTACCACCCCGAAATTCCCTACATGCAGCACAGTGGCTACAAGCGCGCGGGCTATCCCGTTGATACGCTGATGCGGGTGCTGCATGAAGAGGGAACCTGGACTTCGCCCTTCATGGCGGAGACGAAGCCGGAGGAGGAACTCTACGATCTCTCCGCCGATCCCCACGAGATGAACAACCTCGCCACTGATCCCGCCTTTGCTGAATCGCTCGGGAAACTAAGCACCGCGCTCGACAACTGGATCGAAGAAACCGGCGACCTCGGGGCCGTCGACGAAAGTCTCACCGTCGATCTCGATGCCGTCATGGACGAGAAGTGGGACAGTTATGAGAAGCGGATGCGAAGCCGCGGGCTCACCGGCGAGACAACAGATCGAGAGTATCTGGAGTGGTGGAAAAAAGAGTTGGGCGTGGATTAGGGGCTGAAAGACAAAACGCTAAATTTTTGCGTTTTTTGTTAACCATTCTCCCGATCAGGACATTTGATGGGAGAGGATCTGCCTGGTTGGCGATCTTCTGCCTCAAATGAAGACCCGACCATCCTCCTGTTCACTTCTCATCGCTTCGGTGCTTTTGACGGCCACGCTCATAGGCGTGGCTGCGGAGGAAGCCGCGCGTGACTTGATTTTTGAAGACAATTTTGAGGGACGGCAAGCGTTGGGGCCGCGTTACGGCGAAGCGATGAGCCACGGTGAGGCATTTACCCTGGTGGATGGTGTCCTCATCGCAAAGCAGACGCGCGATGATCACGGGTCCGTCCTTCGGCTTGAGATGGATTTCGACGATCTTGACGTCGAATTCGATTTTCGGTTTAGCGGAGGAACGCGTTTCAATTTCGTGATTGATGACAAGGAAGAGAAGTCGGTTCACGCAGGGCATATTTGTCGTGTCTCCATCTCGCCCCGGCAGTTGAAAGTCGGCGATGACAAAACCGGAGCGATGAATCTAAAAGTCCGCGAGCAGCGGAAGGCGGAAAGCCTGACGGAAGAGCAGCAAAACGCGCTCGATGAACTTCTCGCGAGAACCGAAAGCGTCGCAGCGATCGAATTGGAACAAGGGCAGTGGTATCAGATGCGCGTGCGCATCGTCGGCGATCTCATGGAAGCCTGGATCGATGGAGAACTTGTCACCTCGCTGCGGTCACCGGGCATCGATCATCCGACCAAAACCAAGTTTGGAATGACCGTGAACGGGAGCACGATTGATTTTGATAACCTGAAGGTGTTTGCGGTGAAAGCTCAGACAGCGACACCCATCGCGGCGATGCCTGAAGCGCAGTTCGCATTTTTCAGTAACTACTGTCTCGATTGTCACGATAGCCTGACTGAGGAGGGAAAGGTGAATCTCGAAGACCTTTCCTTCACTTTGGATTCGCTTCAGACCGCTGAGGTCTGGCAGAAAGTGCTCAATACGATCAACTCTGGCGAGATGCCGCCGGAGAAGAAAACTCAGCCGTCTTCCGAAGAAAAGGCCGAGTTCCTTGATCATCTCTCGCATCAACTAGTCGATGCGAGAAAGATTCTCAGCGATTCAGGAGGAGTCATCACGATGCGCCGTCTTAACCGTCGCGAATACGAAAACACGATCGAAGATCTCCTCGGAATCGCGATTGATGCTGAAAGCCTGCCGAACGACCTCGCGCCGGGGACCTTCGACACCGTTGGCTCCGGCTTATTCTTTTCGAGTGATCAGTTCGAACAGTATTTTGCGATAGCCAAACAGGCGCTGGAGTCCGTCTTGATTGATCCCCTTGAAGCTCCGCCGACGCGGGAGCATCAGGAGTCGGAGAGCCGGGCGGATCGGTATATCGACTTTAACGTCGGGCGATATACTGACAACAAAGACCGTGCCGAAGCGTGGTTGGCCGCTCCGGCGGGATCGAAACGGGGCGACGAGTTCACTGATATTCCGGATGCTGAAAAATGGGTAGAGCGATATAACCAGCGAGTGCCGCCTTACGAATTCTACAAGGCTCAGCCCGAAACAAAAACGGGGGTTTTGCTCGTTGGATTCCACGACGGTTTTCTCAGTGACTCGATCATTATTCCAGAGAATGCACCACCCGGTGACTACCGGATTCGAGCGCGTCTCGGAAAGGTGAATGGAGCGACGCCGGGGCGGGACTATGTGGAGATGGGAGTGGTCTCGGAGGTCGGGCGCAGTGCAGAGATTTCAGTGCTGGAGCACCGCAAAATCAGCGGTACCTATGACGATCCTGAGATCATCGACTTTACCCTATCCGTCACGCCGACCTCGAGTCGGAAGGTGGTCATTCGTGAGCGAACTCACAATAGCCGTGTCGCGGTGAAGAATATCATTCGGGATGTGACTGACCTTGGCGAAACTGCCTATCCCGCTTCCCTGTGGATCGACTGGATGGAATGGGAAGGCCCGATCAATGATCCCGAAAGAACATCCTTCATCGAAGAGGTCTTTGCCGGGATTGACCAGCTCGCTCTCACCGATGATTCCGCTCGCGAGATTATTCAGGGCTTCGCGACCCGTGCCTTTCGTATCGTCGAGCCGGACGGGGCCCTCGTCGAAAAGCTGCTCGGTCTCTACCGCGATCGCCGCGCCGGAGGCGATGATTTTAAACAAGCGCTCATCGAACCTCTCGCCGCTATTCTGGCCACTCCGCAATTTCTTTATCTGAGCGAGCCAAGCCCCGGGCAGGAAAAACGCGATCTAACCAATCTCGAACTCGCGGTCCGACTCTCCTACTTTCTTTGGAGTTCGCCGCCGGACGAAGAACTTTACTCGGTCGCTCGCGCGGGCGCGCTCACGGAGCCGGAAGCGCTGCGTCAGGAAGTTGACCGGATGCTTTCCGATCCGAGGGCGATGCGATTTGTCAGCGGATTCACCGAGCAGTGGCTCCATATGGATCGGCTCGATTTTTTCCAATTCAATTCCCAGCTCTACCCCGAGATGGATGAAAGCGGCAAAAACTCCGCTCGCGAGGAAGTCTTTGCGACCCTGAAAACGCTCCTCGACGAAAATCTCAGTATTGAGCACCTCTTAAAATCCAAATTCGTGGTCATTGATGATCTCCTCGCCGACTACTACGGAATCAAAGGGGTCGAAGGGAGCCACTTCCGCAAAGTTGAGGTCGCTCCCGACTCGCCACGCGGGGGTCTCCTCGGAACCGCCGCCGTGCTTGCGATGGGATCTGACGGGGAGCGGTCCTCTCCCGTTGAGCGCGGTTCCTGGATCATGCGATATCTCCTCCATGATCCACCGCCCCCCGCACCGGCAAATGTGCCGCAGCTGAGTCGGCTCTCAGGGACGCCGAAGCCGGCTCGCGAACTGGTGAAAATTCATCAGGAGGAAGCGCAATGCGCTCAGTGCCATCGCAAAATCGACCCGCTCGGCTTCGGTCTTGAGAACTTCGATGCCTCTGGAAAGTGGCGCGCCCTTGAGCAAATCGCCTTTGCGGAGCAGGATGGAGAAGACCTCTTCGCACCGATCAATCCTGCCGGGACGATGCCGGACAAAAGCGCCTTCGCCGATTATTTTGAAATGCGCGATCTTATCGCCAAAGAAGAGGAGGCCTTCTCACGCGGGTTTACCGAGGCGCTCATCGCTTACTCTCTCGGGCGGCCCTATGGATTCACTGACTACGATCTCGTTGAGGAAATCCTCCGTCTGGCGAAGGACAACGGCTACGAGTCCCGCACCTTCATTCACGCTCTGATTCAATCCGAAACCTTCCGTCAAAAATAGTAACCTGAGCTTCCATGGCTAAGATAGACAATTCAAAAATGCATCGTCGCGGATTCCTGAAAAGCAGCTCTGCGGTGATCGCTTTGCCATTTTTCGAGTCATTGGGATCCTCCGCCTTCTCTGCTCCCGCTCCGATTGGCACTCCGCCCAAACGAATGATTTTCCTCGGTTTCGGGTGGGGCGTTACGAGAGAAACCTGGTATCCCGACCCCGAGGTCGTCGGTCGCGACTACACTTTATCCGCAGGCCTCGCGCCTTTGGCTCGTCATCAAAAGGACATCACCGTGATCCAGAACCTGACCAACAAATATTCCAACGAAGGTCACTGGGGGAGCACCTTTTACCTCACCGGCGCGAACCGGTTCGCCGAGCCGGGACAGAGCTTTCACAACAGTATTTCCGCTGATCAGGTCGCGGCCAATGTTCTCGGGCAGGATCCCCGTTTCACCTCACTGCAATTTGGGTGTAACAATGCCGAGGAATCAGGTCACGGTCCCGGGCTCTCCATGGCCTGGAATGCCAAGGGGAAGCCCATGGCCGGACTGAATACACCGCTCGCGGCTTATCACAAACTTTTCTCTGGCGATAACACTTCGCTGGAGGAGCGGCAGGCGATGCTAAAGCAGAAGCGCAGCGTCCTCGATACCGTGCTCGAAAGTGCCCGATCCATGAACGGAAAACTGAGCACGACCGATACCGGGAAGCTGGATGAATACCTCCAGTCGATCCGCGATATCGAAGTGCGCCTCGCGAAGGAAGAGCAGTGGCTTGAAGTGCCGAAGACGCTCCCGAGAGACCCGCTCAAAGAGCCTCCCGGTGAGATCGAAGGCTACGAAGAGGTCAAGCTGATGTATGACATCATGATCGCCGCGATGGAGGTCGACGCGACGCGGGTCATGAGCTATCGGCAGCCGGTCGATTCGTTCATTCAAAGCCTCGGCGCGACGATCAGTGCTCACAACATGAGCCACTACGTGAACGATTCACGGAAGGCCGTCTCGAAGATGCGCGACGCGAAGCAGGCGGAGCTCCTTGCCTACTTTATTGGTCGCCTTAAAGCTTCCGAACAAGCGGACGGCAGCAGTCTCTATGATCACACGACGCTCAGCTACGGGAGTAACATCGAGACGGTCCATGATCTTAGAAACTGCCCTACCGTCATCACCGGCGGCGGTGCCGGGGTAAAGCATGGCCGACACCTCGTGATGAAGGATCCCAAAACACCCTTGTGCAATTTGTGGCTCAGCCTGCTCCGGGGTTCCGGTATCGAAGCGGAGTCACACGGTGATAGCACCGGAGTGATCGAGGAGTTGTTTGCGTGAGACCTGAAAATGGGAAAGGATCGGGCCTGGAGTATTAATGCGCCGAAACTTGTGAGAAAATTCGGCAGGTTTGGAATTGTCCGGGCGTAGGTGTCATGAATGACGGACGATCAGCCATCAAATGAGCGGTTTCTCCGGGTTTTTCTTCAAAAGGAAGATGACCTGAGAGCGTATGCTCGTGCCCTGCTTCCGACCTGGGAAGTGGTCGATGAGGTCATGCAGGAGGCCAGCGTCGTCATGTGGCGAAAGCTCGACCAACTGCAGCATGAGGAGGAATTTCTCCCCTGGGCAAAAGTCATTGTCCGCTTCGAAGCGCTTCGCGCGAGACGGACTTTTGCGAGGGACCGTCATCAATTCGGAGACGATGTCTTTGACCTTCTTGCAGCGGATGATTTCGCAAGCGACGAAGAGAATTTGCTGCGCGAGCGGATTGCGATGAAAGCCTGTCTCGGCAAGCTGAATGACTCGCAGCGGGAACTGATCCTTCTCCCGTATCGTGAGCATAGGGCGGTTCTTCATCTGGCGGAAGAGTCCGGTCGTACCGTGAACAGTCTCTACAAAAAAATCGGTCGGCTTCGCGAAAAACTGGCGCAGTGCATCGAGGGAGAACTCTCACAGCCTGCAGTCGAAGGAGGATGCTCATGAATCAAAAGGAACGCCGGGAGGCACTGTTCGTGAAGTATCAGACGGACCAACTCTCAGAGTCCGAGTTCCTCGAGCTGGAGGAGGCGCTTCGAACCTGTGAAGAGACACGGGCGCTCTTTCACCGCGCGGCACGAACCGACTCCTTCCTGCGTCGGGAAGCGGAGAGTGTTGTGACTTCTGTCACGGAGAAGACGGAGACTTTCTCATCGGTCCCGGCGAATCTCTTTCACCAAAAGCTGATTCTTCGTGGACTTGCCGCAGCGGCAGCGATTGCCGTTCTCTCAGCGCTGACTTTCACGATTGCCGCGCAAAAGCGAATCGTCGGCACTTTGGTTTCCAGTGAAAACGCGGCGTGGGAAAGTGCCTTGCCTACGGTGGAAGGAGCTCAGTTATCCCGCGGCTCCCTGCGTCTTTCCACGGGAATAGCCACGATTCGATTCACCTCGGGTGTCGACTTAACTTTGGAGGCTCCGGCGAGGGTGTTCTTGAAGGGTTCAAAACGGGCCAGTCTCGATTTTGGAACGGTGATCGTGAAAGCAGGTGGAGACGAGGATTTTATGCTGGAGGCTGGCTCTGGTCAGGTCGTCCTGCGTGAGGGGGAATGCATTGCCTCGGTTGATCGCATGGATGAGACGCAGACGTTCGAAGTGATCTCCGGTGCGGCCTTTGTCAGTCACGATGTATCGCGTGAAGCGGTGAAACTGGAAAAGGGTGAAGCGGCGGTCCTTCTGAAAGAGCGAATCGATTCCACTGAGATGATCTCCAGCGTGAGGCCGGTCGAGCAGTTCGAGCGCGGACTCCGCATTCCGAGTGAAGACCGCTCGGCCACTTTTATCCGGAATAATAATCCGCACAAATGGACTCGTCCGGAATTCCTGAGCTTGAAGACGTCTCTCTCCGGGAACGGGTTTGATCAATACTCTATCGTCGCTTTTGATCTCAGTGAAATCGTCGCGGAGGAGATTGATGCAGTGACCCTGAGACTGAATTTGGTCCCGAGCGGAATCGGGCTTGCGAGTCGCTTACCCCAGGTGAATCGCTTTGCCGTCTATGGGTTGGTGAACCCTGCGAAAGAGAACTGGTCCAGTTCTGATAAATGGGAAGGCGCTCCCTCCTCCAGTGACGGTAAGCTCGTCGGTGAGTTCGAAATTCCGCGCAGTCAACAGGCCGGGACGATTGAAATAGGAGGCGCCCCGTTTTTGAGCTTTGTGAAGGAGCACGCGGGCGCTTCAGTCTCGTTTATTCTCACTCGTGAAACCGCCAACACCGAAGGCGAAGGGCACGGACTCACTCATGCGATGGCGAGCAAAACTCATCCGGAGGCGGCGGGTCCGATTCTGGAAATTTCTCTGAAGTAATGCGGCCGATCAACTTTCTCCCCATGGATTTCTCTATGATTCGATGCTCCCTTGTCTTGAGCTTCGCGGCACTGATGGCAGGTAACCTTTGCTTTTCCGAAGATCTGGCATCAACCTCTGACCTCGACGCGGTGATGCCCGAAAAGCATTTTGCGATGTTCGAAAAGTACTGCCTCGAATGCCACGATTCGCTCATGGAGAAAGGGGAGATCAATCTCGAAGATCTCTCGTTTCGTCTCATCGATGATATTGAGACTGCTGAGACGTGGAACCGGGTTTTAAACACAATCAACTCCGGTGAGATGCCGCCGGAGGATGAAACTCAAATCAGTGATGAGGAGAAGAAAACCTTTCTCCAGGATCTTTCCGAGAACATGGTCATGGCGCGTTCGATCCTCAGCGACAGTGGAGGTGAGATCACGCTGCGTCGACTGAACCGGCGCGAGTATGCGAACACGCTCGAAGATATTCTGGGGGTTCGCCCTGACGTGAGTTCACTTCCTGATGATCAGGCGAGCGCCGAGTTCGATACGATGGGCGCCTCCCTGTTTGTCTCAAGCGATCAACTGGAGCTTTACCTCGAGACCGCGAGCCGGACGCTGGATCTAGCCCTCACGCCAAAGGTATCAGATTCTCCTTCTCTCGTCAGGATTGAGCCCGAGGAAATTTATACACCGCTTTATCTCAAGTTGGCGGGTGAGCTTCTTGATCGGGCGCAGCGGAATTATGCGTGGCAGGCCAGCGGTGGCAAAGATGAAAATGCGAAGGAGTTTGGCTACCTCGACGGTTGGCAGGCGGGTCGGCAGCTCAATAGTTTTCAGGAATACTTTCCGCAGGTCGAAAAGTATCTCGATGCTCCGGAGACGAAGGACGGCGTGGCGCTGATGTTGACGATTAAAGACGGGTTCACGCAGATCAAACTCCCCGGCTTGAAATGGGACGACGGCGGAAAATATACGATCCGGGTTCGTGCGGGAGCCTATGACGATGCTCCGGATCGATTCCAATATCTGGAGTTCACGCGGCGGGTTGGAGAAAGCACCGAACGTCTTGGCTATCGAAAGGTGAGGGGGACATTGGAGAAGCCTGAGGTCATCGAATTCGAGATAGATCATCCTGTGGGATTGAATGCGACTTATGCAGTTCACAAGCGAACGCATGAAGACCGGGGCGATAAGAACCTTTGGTTTGTCTATCGTGAGGAAAATGGCTTCGGCACCCCGTGGGGAATCTGGGTCGACTGGGCTGAGTTGGAAAGGGCAGAGAACCAGAGGCCTCTATCGAAAATCGATGAGATCCTCTTCGAACGTCCTGAGGAAATGAGTCTTCCCGATTACCATCATGAAGTGATTCGTCGCTTTGCCTTGAGATCACTTCGCGGAGCGGAACCGGGCGCGGAGTTTCTGGAAAAGCTGTATGCGAGATTCGACGAGCGGCGCGAGCAGGGGATGTCGCCGAAGGAAGCACTCCTCCAACCGCTCGCGATCATTCTAGCTTCCCCGAGCTTTCTCTACCTCACCGAATCTGCGGAAGGGGAAAGTGAGCGTCTCTCCGATCTTGAACTCGCTTCGCGACTTTCCTATTTTCTCTGGAGTTCACCTCCGGATGCCGAACTCCTGTCACTGGCAAAAAGCGGGAAGCTCTCTGACGCGAGCGTCCTGAAAGAGCAGACCGGTCGCCTCCTCGAAGATCCCCGGTCCGGGCGATTCGTTCATGCCTTTGTCTATCAGTGGCTCGAAATGCATCGACTGGGGATGTTCGCTTTCTCAGGCCGGCAGTTTCCCGATTTCGACAATGCGGTGAGGGACTCCGCTCGGGATGAAATTTTCGAAACGGTTCGTCACGCGATCGAGAACGAATTACCGCTCCGAACCCTGCTGAAATCTGATGCGGTCGTCATCAACGATGTCCTTGCCGACTACTACGGGATCGAAGGCGTAAAAGGGCATGAGTTCCGATCCGTCAAAGTCCCGGGGAACTCGCCTCGTGGAGGCTTGTTAGGAACGGCTGCCGTCGCGGCAATGGGATCCGACGGTGTTCGTTCTTCGCCCGTTGAGCGAGGCTCCTGGGTCTTGCGTCATCTCCTGAATAATCCGCCGCCGCCGGCACCACCGAACGTGCCTCAGTTGAGCCGCCTCGAAGGCGAAGTCCTCAGCGCTCGCGAATTGCAGAGGGCTCACCAGGAGCAAGCGCAATGTGCGCAGTGCCACCAGAAGATCGACCCGATCGGATACGGGCTTGATAATTTGGACGCCTCCGGAAGATGGCGTGATGTCGAAGTGATTCTAAGCGGGAAGCGCAACGCGCCGGCTCATGAGTTTCCGATCGAGCCAGCCGGGAAGTTCATGGATGGGACGACGTTCGATTCCTTCTTCGATCTTCGCGACGTCGTCGCCGACCGCACTGACGCCTTCGCGATGGGCCTGACCGAAGCTCTCATTTCCTATGGGATGGGACGCCCCTTTGGTTTCAGTGACGCTCAACTC